>UEXM01001818.1_pt1 | contig 16598 bp, 15 predicted proteins | sample 1796661 | NCBI WGS metagenome assembly UEXM01 (sample SAMEA4772469, study PRJEB27181) | metagenome | reverse complement strand
CTACCCGTGGAGCTGAAACTGGAAATTTCCGAGTAAGCTTCGGTCAGCCCCGTTCCACTGTTGGCCGCCAATTCAATTGCCAACTCGACAAAGGTATAGGAACCCTCAACACTGCCATCATCCACAGCCGATTCCAACGCATCGAGACGCTGAGAGTTGTCATTGATTGCAGCGATAAGCGCAGCGAAATTGCCATTCACTTCGCTGGCAACCGCCGGTGAATCAGCACTAAAAACCGTTGTATCCGTACCCTCAACCACTTCCGATGCCATTACATTCGCGCTCATCAGTGCAGCGGTGAGGCCAGTCAGAATAAATTTTTTCATCTCTATTATCCTCTATAGATTTCGTGCTTTAACCAACGGCCTCACTGCCAGTTGGCTTGATCCCAATTGAATTGATCCCAGACTGCATCTGGTATGCCACCGTTACAGGCAGCGGCATTGGCATCCGGAACACAGGGGTCTGCATCGTCCGGATCTGCCACGTTGGCGCCAAAGCCATCACTATCCGCATCCACGCTTTCGGTAGAGTCTTCCGGAAAAGCATCGGCGTTGTCGCCCACGCCATCACCGTCCGAATCAGTGGTTTCGGTGGAGTCATTGGGGAAGGCGTCCGCGTTGTCGCCCACACCATCGGAATCGCTATCCTGGGTTTCGTTGGGGTCATCCGGGAAGGCATCCGCAATGTCACCCACACCGTCGTTATCCGTGTCTGTGGTTTCATTCGGATCATTGGGGAAAGCATCTGCGTTGTCCCCCACACCATCGTTATCGGTGTCAGTGGTTTCGCCAGCATCATTGGGGAAGGCGTCGCCATTATCCCCCACACCGTCACTGTCAGAGTCCGTGGTTTCTGCCGGGTCTTCAGGGAAATCATCTGCATTGTCCCCGACGCCATCTTCATCCGTATCTGTGGCCTCAGAAGGATCGTTCGGGAAGGCATCAGCATTATCCCCTACGCCATCCTCGTCCGTATCCACGGTTTCGGTGGGATCTTCCGGGAAGGCATCCGCGTTATCACCCACGCCATCTTCATCAGTATCGACAGTCTCGGCGGGATCTTCCGGGAAGGCGTCACCGTTGTCCCCCACACCATCACCATCAGTATCGACAGTCTCGGTGGGGTCTTCAGGGAACACATCGGCATTATCACCGACGCCGTCTTCATCGGTATCAGCGGTTTCCGCAGGATCATCCGGGAAAGCATCTTCACCATCGACTACGCCATCTTCGTCGCGGTCCGGATCAAAGGGCGCAGCATCCTGCTCGTTGATCAAACCGTCGCCATCAATATCCGCATCGCTGTTGTCCGGCGTACCGTCCTGGTCAATATCACTTTCCACTTCCGCCGGCTCCACCACTGTGGTGGTGTTTTGTGCCGTGGTGGTATCCGTGTCCACACCGGTATCTTCGATCTCATTGGCAACCACCGTTGCAACCTGCGAGACGGTTGTAGTGGAACCCGGAATGGTCAGCGAGGAAGGATCCTGGGTGACTTCGGCAGCCACATCGGCGATGTTGGAGAAGGTCGAGATGGCTTCACCGCCACTCTGTCCATCTACCTGGCCGTCGTTGAGATCCTCCGACAGGGCCGCAAACATGGAGTCTGCGGTTTCGGTGCTGTTGGGATCCGCTGTCTTGGCGGTTTCTGCCATATCTGCCATCAGTGCCGCCACCGCTTCCACCGCAGTCCGCAACTTGACCACCTGTTCCTGATCATCCTGATCGCTGGTGATCAGAGGCGGGGAAGACAACAGATCTACGCTGTCATCCAGCAGGCCAAAGCCGAACTGGCTGCGTACCTTGCTTTTGGCCAGCTTCAATGCTGCCGCCCATTCATCTGCGGTCACCGTGCCATCATCGTCACCGGCAAAACCATTAGCAGAGCTGTCTGCGTTGGCCAGCGCCATGTTCACCACCAGGGTACTCAACGGCGTCGGGTAGTTGGTTTCCCCGGCGGCTACCGCCTCGGCAGAGGTCACTGACAACAAACGGGTAATCACCGGTGCCTGGCCAGTGGTCAGGTCAACGGTGTCGCCGTCGGCCCGCACCTCAACCAGAACCTCGCCGGTGGCTCCCTCAGGAATACTGACACCGGTAAAGGCTGCACTGGCATCGGTAGCACCGGTATCAAGTTGAGGTCCTGCCCCGTCCTGTGCATTGACATCCAGCTGGTACAACGTGACCGCGGCATTGGCCAGCGGCCCTTTGACAGCGCTGCCCTTCATGGCAGTACCGCCACCAGGCGGCCCCGATGAGCCTCCTCCCCCACCACTGCTGCTGTCGCTACCGCCACACCCGGTAATAGCAACCGCTACCGCCAGGCTGGCGCCCCGTAATAATGCCCTCATAGCCTTTTCTCCCTTATTCCCCGAGAACGGAAATATCAGGCTAGCGGCCGACCGAAAGCCGCGCATCCCCCAAATTGGGTATCAAAATAATCATCGGAATTAACCCGGCAGAACCGAAAGCTGAGGTAATATTTATCGGAAATATGGCTTTATCCCCCATATGGGGGATGCGCGCCTGTCTTGGCCTGCTCAATACTTGTAGCTAACGACTTCGCGCGGGTGAGGGTCAGGGGACGCCCCGCACGACACCAAAAAGCATCCATCCAACGGGGAAGTTGATGGTTAACACGTTTACGCCTGCTGTTTCAGGGGAACACCCCCTTCATGCCTGCAAGAAATTCCTGCTCCCACTGATCGGAGCCGGCCTGTTGAGCGCCTGCGCCACCGGGCCCAAGCAATATGCCGTGACACCGCTGGACCCGGCCAAACAGGAGTACGTGGCCAGCCAGCCAGCGGTCCTGCAGCCCGCCTGGCGCAAGCTGTTTCAGGAAGGGCGCCGCAATGAAGTGCTGAACCTGATGGAAATCGGTGCCACCGCGTTTAAGACCGGGGATCTGGATACCGCCCGGCGCATCCTGGATGAGGCCATCGCCAATATCGAAAGCGTCTACGCGGACAACGATGCCGCGCGAAAGGCACGCAGCCTCTGGTACGAAGAAGGGGAAAAGGAATTCAAGGGCGAGCCCTATGAACGCTCCATGGTCTATTACTATCGCGGCCTGATTTACCTGATCGATGGCGATTACGGTAATGCTCGCGCCACCTTCCTCAATGGCCTGCTGCAGGATGCCTTCGCCGAAGAAGAACAGCACACCACCGACTTTGCCTCCCTGGTCTATCTGGCCGGCTGGGCGGCGCGACTGGATGGCAACGAGCGTCTCGCCGGCGAGCATTTCGAGGAATACCGCCAGTTCCGCCCCGACGGCCCGGTCCCCGATGACAGCGACAACACCCTGATCGTGGCCGAAACCGGCACCTCCCCACGCAAACTGGCCGACGGCGTCGGTCACTATGAGCTGGTCTACCGTCGCGGCAAGGGCTTTACCGAGAACCGCGTAAAGATCTCCGGTGGTGACCTCGATCAGAACCTCTACCCGGCGGAAGATGTGTTCTTCCAGGCTTCCACGCGTGGCGGCCGGGCGGTGGATCGCATCATCGAAGGCAAGGTGCAATTCAAGCAGACCACCGGCAACGTGGGCGACGCCATGACCAGCCTCAGCGACAACAGCCTGATTACCGGCATCGCCGCCGGCGCCGGTGGCGGCCTTGCCGCCGGCTTCAACACCATTACCGCCATTGGTGTCGCCGCTCAGGGCATGTCTGCTCGCGCCAAGACACGGGCTGACACTCGCTACTGGAGCAGCCTGCCCGACACCCTGCACTTGGGCAGCGCCCGGCTTTCCCCGGACACCCAGAACGCCAGTGTCACCTTCACCAACAAGGCCGGTATCACCCAGCCGCCGGGCAGCAAACCCGCCCGCATTTTCTTCGACAAGAATGGCAACGGCGTCATTTTCGCCAGTGCCCGCTAACTCACGTTAAGGAGAACACCATGCACGCGAAATTCGCCCTTGTCGCCGGTCTGCTGGCCGGCTCCTTGCTGGTCGGCTGCCAGAGCAGCAGCAAGCTGGAGCATGAACAACGCACCGCGCCGACTACCTACAACAGCGTCACATTCACCGATTATGACCTGAATCGGAATTTCAGTGGCGGCATTCCCGGCCCTCACAAGGTGTTCCGCTTTACCGCCGAAAAGCATGGCATTCGCCGCACACCGGCCAACACCTCGGAAGTCTTTGTCGTCCTGCGTAACCATACCGATTACAACGGCATCCTCGAAGCGCGCACCCAGTTCTTTGACCAGTCCGAGATTCCCACCGACGTGGAACCGCGCTGGCAGCGAGTGGTGGTACCGGCCAACTCCACCAGTGTCTATCTGGAAAAATCCACCACCACCGCGCAACTGAAATACCGGGTGGAAGTGAGGCAGGCAAAATGAAAACTTTCGTCGCTCTCGCCTTGCCCTTCGCCTGGCTGGCCAGCAGTCAGGTTCTCGCTCAGCAGGATCACCCCGCCACCGAGATGATGGCGCCGGCCCAGGTCCCCATGAGCGAGGAAGCCTACGCGGAAAGCCTGCGTGATCAGTCCCAGCGCCCGCCTGAACAAGACGTCATCAGCCGTTTTCGTCAGGCCTTTCCCGACCAGGGGAAACCGCGTATTGCCGTATTCTGGAATCGTGAATTCCCCAGCCGCGTCAGCGACTGGTACAGCCACTACCGCGGCAGTCTCAATGCCAAGGGCGAGCTCAGCGTCACCGGCAAGGAGGCCCGCGAAGAAAAAGGCCGCGCTACCCTGACGATGGAACAGGAAAGCCGCGGCGGGCTACGTACCAGCGATCGCAACGCCATTGCCATGGGTTTGCAGGGCGGGCTTATCAGCGCCTTCAAGCAAGGCGGCGCCACCGTCATTGATCAAGCCATGGCCCAGCGCATCACCGATAACGCCCTGGAAGACGGCACCTTCGAACGCGCCTCGCCGGATCAGTTGCGCCTGCAGATGCGCGCACTGTCCCAGCAAGCGGATTATGTACTGGAACTGGTGGTAGGCAGCGAATTTGACCGCGATGGCCTCTACCAGGTGCGCGTGCTGTCCGTGAAAGATGCCAGCGTGCTCGCGGTTTTCAACACCGATGGCAAACCGCCAGGCAGTGAAGACCAACATGCCTGGGTGGTGGCTGAAAGCGGCTTCGAAAAGCGCGATCGCCCGCAGCCCATGAGCGCCACCGGCAAGGAAATTGCTCTGCACACCATGGCCCAGATGAGCCAGTAAGCACCTTATTTATCCACGAATTCCATGAGGGGAACACCATGAACGCTTTCAAATCCATCGCCATCCTCGGTGCCGCTGTGCTGGTCAGCGCCTGTGCGCCGTCGCGGGTCGATAACGCCGCCGGACAGCCTTCCGTATACCAGGACGTAGGCAGTGCCGGACGGGTTCAGGGGGTCGGTATCGAATCCCAGGACGTGGTCGCCATGACCGACAAAATGATGCGCAGCCTGCTATCCAATCCCATGGTCTCCAACCGCCCTACCCCGCCCCGGGTATTGATTGATATGGAAGGTTTCAAGAACGAAAGCACCTCGGTGATCAACCTCAACATGCTGGCCAAACGGCTGCAAATCGAGCTCACCCGTGCCGCCAACGGCCGCATGGTGTTCGTGAATCGCCAGAACCTGGCGGCAATTCAGAAAGAGCGCGAAATCAAACGCGAAGGCCTGGTGGATGGTGGCACCATCCGCAAGACCCAGGCCACCGCCGGGGTCGACTATCAGATGTTCGCCACCATCACCTCCCAGGACGCCATTGATCGGCAAAGCCAGATGCGCCAGCGCTACCACTACATTTCTTTCGAAATGGTAGACATGGAGCTGGGCACCTTGGTGTGGGGCGACGGCTTTGAAATGAGCAAGGCCACCCAAGACAACATTCTTTACCGCTAACCCTTTTACTGTCCGCGGGCGCCACGGGAACGACCGCCCGCAGGGACAGGTATTATCTGGAGACACCATCATGGAACGTATTTTTACCTGCATCCGCTTGGGGGCGGTCGTGCTGGGTTCTGCACTACTGGGCGCCTGCGCTTCCAGCCATCAATACAACAGCGGCCATCCAGCCACCGTCACCGCGCTGGCGGGACAAAATGGCCCCGCCGAGACCACCATCAACGGCCGGGTAACCACCTCTTCGGACACCAGCGCCTATCAGGCTCAGGTACTTCAGGCGAGCCAAAACGGTCAGACCGCCTGCGTCAAGGCTGAGGTACAGTCCGGCAAGATGGTCTACCACTCCACTATCGCCCCTGCAGGCAGCTTCCAGGTTCAGCCCCAGCACGGTACCGATGCCTGGCGCTGTGTGGATTACAGCAATGGTGGCCAACATGTCTGGGCCCTGCTTGATACGAACGCCACCGGCACGTCCGATGCCGTCGTCAACGCGGAGCCCCTTGGCAAGGGCCTGCTTGGTATTCGCATACACCAGACCGAAGACAAGCACTTCCTGAAAGTGGACAGCCTGGTGCCGTTGAGCGCAGCAGAAGAAAGTGGCCAGCTACAGAGCGGCGACCTGATCGTGGCCATCGGTGAAGGCAAGGACGGGGAAATGACCCCAACCAGCGGCCAGACCCTGCAACAACTGATTGCGCAAATGCGTGGCGAGCCCGGTACTTTTGCACGCCTGAGCATCATGTCACCCAGCAGCGCAGGCACCCGCGATGTGATTCTGGAACGCCGCGAACAGACAGCCGAACAGCAGGCCGCCATCCAGCAACAACAGATCGATGCCCTGGCGCTCAAAGACAACAGCGGCAAATTCCTGTCGCCCTATACCAGTGATGGCGTTACCGCCGAATGGGTCAACAAGACCATCAACGTGTCCATGGGCAAGGCCACCGGGTCGGCCGTGGGCGGCGTTGCCGGCGCCTATGCCGCCAACAAGGTACTGGAAAACGTCCCCTTCGGCGGCATGCTGGGCGGCTTTCTCGGCTCCAAGGCCGGCAAGGCTGTAGGCGGCAACACGGCGCTGGAAGCCTCCGGTGGCTGGGACTTCATTCGCAGCAGCTCGGACCTGTCTTTCAACTCCATGAATGACATGGCCCGCTGGCTTGCCACCACCCACCGCAACAAGAGCAACTTTGTGGACGTGATCAAGGCCGCAGACAAAATCTACCCCGGTCTGCAAACCGCCGTGGCCAATTCGGCACGCTAACCAAGGAGCTTGTCATTCATGTCCATACGATTCATTTACCGCTTCACCCTGATCATGGCCAGCCTGCTCCTTGTTAGTGGCTGCATGTCCTATCGCTATGTGCCGACAGAGGGAGCAACCCCTGCCGAAATGGATAGCACCCCATTGCCAGTGGCTTTTCAGGTTGAGCCTCCCACTGTGACTGGCAACCCACGGATGGCTAAAAATAATCCGGAATGGAAGAAAATAGCCACTGCCATCGAAAGCTCAATGACGTCGCAGGCACAAGGGTTGTCCGCCGACGCACCGGCAAGCCAGTCTCCGTACTTGTCTGTGCACATGGAGAATTCCAACGTCAAAATGAACTGGGGCCATTTCCTGATGTATATCGCCTCGCTGTTCACACTGCCGAGCAGTTCTGATCTGCAATTTGACAGCGAGCTCACCGTGGAAGCAGGGGGCGAAACGCTCTTCGCTTCCCAGGCCAACGGCAGCATACGCAGCTATATCTCAGTCTATTCTCCGTCCGCTCTTTTCGTTGGGAAAAAAGATCCGGCCATTGCTTCCCAGGCACTGACCAACGACATGATGGGGCGCCATCGACAAGCGCTGGAACAATGGGTTGCTGCGGAAAAGCAACAGTATGATCAGGAAGTCGCAGGCAAAGACATCCTCGAGCAGCGCCAGTGGCTGATCGATAATCCTCGCAGCCTGTTTGCCGGTGACATTCTCGACAATCTGGCCAGCCACACGCCGCGTCGTGACACCTTGGGCTGGCACCAGGAAAACGTGTCCCTGTTCCCGGGCTACCTGGCCTTCCTGTCTGAAGAGGATGCACTGTGGTTTGTTGGGCCTGATGGCCAGCGGGTGATTGATCTGGTGGACGCTGCCAAGCGTGGCACCAGCCAGTCAATCCTGGCTGCCCAGGTGGAAACACAGGGCCCCTATAAAGTGTTCAGTGACGAGGAGATCCGTCGCCTGCGCAAGAGCGGGCTGTCCAGCGACCTGATTGCCGCCATGATCCGCAGTAACGGACAGCAGTCCGCACCGGTCTCCAGCGTTGCCAGCACGGCCCCTACCTCCCCTCAGGATAACGTGGCCGCCCTGCTTATTCCGGACAATAGCGGTGAATACATGAACCCCTGGACCAGCGATGGCGTGCTGGCAGAGTGGGTCGACAAGGCCATCAATGCCAAAATGGGTAGCGCCATCGGTTCTGCCGCCGGCGCCTATGCGGCGCAGAAAGCGCTGGATAACGTGCCTTTCATTGGTGGTTTCCTGGGCTCCAAGGTTGGCAAGAAAGTCGGCCACTCAGCCGCCATCAGCGCTTCCGGCGGCATGGAATACATCCGCGAGACGTCCGATCAGTCCTTTCGCAACCTGGATGACATGGCCCGCTACCTGAAAGCCGTCCATGCAAACAACGGCAACTTCCAGGATGCCGTCAAGGCCGCCGATGCCATCTACCCCGGGTTGATGCAGTCCCTCGCGTCCTCACAGTAACAGGCTCCATCGCGTCCACCCCCGGCACAGCGGTCGGGGGTGCGGCGCACTACCCTCTCAGCACCTCCCCCCCCCAGCGCTTCCCGGGCACCACCATGCCCTCTTTATCCCGCGCCAGTGCCGCTTAACGTAACGATTACAGCCCGGCGGTGAAAATTTGCTAAGGTAATAAACAGGGATGACTGGGACACCCACATGGATATCGAACAAAAACAATGGGATGCGTTGATCGGCCGCATCTACGAAACCGCTCTGTCACCCGGGGACTGGGGCGAATTGCTGGAACCCATGGTCGACTGGTGTCAGCAGCAACAGCAGGATATGGCCACCATGGAATCCCTGCTTGGGCATCTTGATCGTGCCGTGCGCAGCAGCAATCACATGCACTCCCAGGAAGACCAGAACCACCTGCTCAATGACATGACCAATCGTCTGCCCTGGCCCATGCTGATGCTGGATGACCAGCTGCATGTGGTAAAACACAACTCGGCAGCAGACCGCATCATGGCCTCGGGCCCACTCCGCATGGCCGATGGCGGCGCACTGATGCTCAGCGACCCCAAGCTCAAACAGCAACTGCAGCAGGTAGTACGCCTGCAACGGGGCCGTGACAGCCAGCTGTTGCACTCCGAGCAGGAGAAACTGGTGCTGCTGTGCATGCCGGTATTCCGCTCGGATGCGCCCGATGACGTGTCACGCATTACCACCGTGGTCTGGGTCTTTGCCGACCGCAGCGTCGCCGCGCCCTCGGTCCGGTCACTGGCGGACCTGTTCGGTATCTCACCGGCAGAAGCCCGTTTGCTGCATCTGCTTTGCAAGGTGGGAAACCTCAGTCAGAGCGCCGAACTACTCTCCGTCAGCGTGCATACCGCCCGCACCCAACTCAAATCAATCATGGGGAAAACCGGCATCAGCAGTCAGGTCGCCCTGGTCAGCCGGGCCATGAGCCATGCGTTGCTGGCGACCCCGACCCTCGCCACCCATGATGGTCGCGAAGAGCGCTTTATGGTGCTGCCCGACAATCGGGTACTGAGCTGGTTCGAGTATGGCTGCCCGGAAGGCAAGCCCCTGCTGGTGATGGAAAACCAGGCGGGCAACCTGCCCTGTCATGAACCTCATCATGAATGGTATGTCTCGCAGGGGTTACGAGTGCTGGTGGTGGTACGCCCCGGCTTTGGCATCTCCACCCCCTGTCCGGACGGCAATTTCGTGGATTTCGCCGAGGACCTGCGCTACTTCTGCGAACGGCTGAATCTGCAAAAACCCATTCTGGCCGGCTATTGTTTTGGCGGCCCCTACGCTCTGGCCGCCGCGGCCAGGTATCCGTCACTGTTCGAGCGGGTCGGCGTCATTGGCAGCATCGTACCCTGGCAATACATGCAGGCGGGACAACTGGACCCAATGCATAACCGGCTGCTGAAAATGGTGGACCGGGACCCCCGTCTCTTTATTTCCCTGGGCAAGCTGGCCCTGCGCGGCGTGAACCGCTCACCGGAAAAATTCTTTTCCTTTTTCTCTCGGGTGCTGGATGACAAGGACGCCAGCCTGATCAACGACCCGGCCGTGCAGGCAATCACCCTGCCGCAATTACGGCAGCGCTGGTTTCAGGGCGCCAGAGTGATCATCGATGACTATCTGCGGGTACTGCGGCCCTGGGGGTTCGAGCTGGCAGACATCACCATCCCCACCACGGTCTGGCATGGTGCCCTGGATCGCAGCGTGCAGCTGGAACCAGCCAGGCTGATGGCACAGGCGATCCCCGGCGCCGAGTTTTATGTGCTGGAAGATCAGGGCCGCTACCCGGTCATTGAGTGCTGGCAACAGTTTATCGAGGCCCTGGCGGGCTCAGTGTCCCAGACCATCACGCAGCGCGCCTGATAACGACGGCCTTACTCAGCCACAAAGCTGGCCAGAATCTGCGGCCACCGGGAATAGATAAAAAAGTGACCGCCATCCGGCAACAATGTTAATTCGCTGTTGGTTAACCAACGGTCAAGCTGTATTGCCTGATCAACGGGTACCTGCCCATCCTGTTCGCCATGCCAGAGATACACCGGCAGCGTCAGTGATGATGGTTCCGGGAGTGGCGTGCGAGCCACTGCCTGCAAATCCTGAACGAATCCCATGGAACCCTGCCGGCACGACTCTCTCAGCGCCAGCAAATAACGTTCCTGATGCTCCGGTTCGGCAAGCAGTTTGCGGTCCACTGACGACCCCAAGTGGCGGCGAGGGTTTTTCAGAATCGTGCGTGCCATATGGTCCAGAACGGTCTCAGCCAATCCCGGCGCCTTGTCAGCCAGGGCAACAGCCAGTCGCATCATGCCCTTCAACGGTTTACCCGCCTCGCCACCCGGAGGAGCCAGACTGGACACCAGCCCCAGACGGCTGACTCGGTCTCCCAACCGGGCTGCGCAATGCAAGGCCAGGAATCCGCCCAGCGAGTAACCCAACAGATGGAATTGCGGCAGCTTCAGATGATCGGCCAGGCATCGCATGTCCTCTGCCAGATCATCCATCGTCCGCTCGGTCAGCGTCTCCGACTCACCATAACCTGGACGCTCGGCGATAATCAGGCGTATGTGCATGTCCCGCAACACACTGTCACCACCAGGCACCTCCAGACGGGAGCCTCGCACACTGTGACAGAACATCACCGCCACCCCCTGCGGATCACCGTACTCCGCAAAACAGAGCCGCTGCCCATGGGCACCTTGGCAATAACGTAACCCCGTCGCTTCACTGATCTCATCAGCTACACTTTCGGTTACCGATTCTCTACCCCGGAGAGGGGCCAGACCGGACAATACCAACGACACCAACGCTGCCTGCCGGGCCGTTTCCGTTTTCCGGAAAACGGATTTCAACTGGGTACGCACCGTCTGCTCCGAGACCTGACGGCGCTGGGCAATACTGCGCAGATCATAGCCATGAATCAGGTCCCGGGTGAGATCTGCCTCCGCCGCCGACAACTGATACAGGTCGATCAGGGTTTGCTCATCAATCAAGGACTGGGAATCAGGATTGGATAAAAACAGGGTGACCGCCGGGGGGTCATTGTCGTCCCTGTCTTTTACCAAGTCAGCCGGGCAAACCAGCAGGGAGACGGAGCGAGGATCGCCCGGGGACAACATCAAGGCATGGCTGCTGCCTTCGTTGAGAGACTGGGCTATATAGTGATGGAGCAGTTTATGTTGCTCACGATTATTGATCCTGAAATAGCCATCATGATTGGCCAGCATTTCATGCTCTGCCAAGGTGCGATCAGCCTGCTGGTTCAGCATGATGATATTGAGCCGGTCATCGAGCAACGCCACCCCCATTGGCAGCATTTCCAGTGTGCGATCCAGTAAATTCTGCGACACCGCCTGGGATTCGAACCGGTCAGCCATGTCCAACGCCTGGCGGATATGGGGCAGCAGTTGATCAAGCAGTTCCCGTCTGGCCACAGGATTCTGATAGATGGCATCGTCGTCAAAGGGGTTGGCGGTTTCCTGCAATGCCGCCACCAGCGCCGGCCAACGATTTTTATCCTGAGCAGCCTGATACAACAGCAAGGCCAGATCCGATGTGGAAAACCCCGTCATTCCCCCTCCTGTCGCCCCCGAAATTTGCAATCAACTGCACCATGACAGAAGACCAGGCGAGATGTCACTGCTTGAATGAAACCGACCTGGCACCCAGATCAACACCGCCAACCGATCCAGAACAGTTTATTGCGGCTACCGTGATGAAACGGTCAGCTCAACACCCGCTCTGTTGGGAGGAAACGCTGGAGCCAACCTGCTCTCGCAGCAATTCCCTGAAGTCCTCGAACTGATAAGGGAAACGCCAGTTCTCCTGATCCAGATCATCCTGTCGATACCAGCCGATCGCCTTCACTTCCAGGCGACCGGCAGTGGGCACATCCAGCTTTTCCGGTGAGCACGCCAGCCTGCAGTCGTAGAGATGGAACCCGTTTTTCATCACTCTGAGGCGACGGCCCACGGTCACATCCAGCCCGGTTTCCTCATAGGTCTCCCGGTGCGCCGTACACTGCGCCAGCTCATTCGCTTCACGGGTACCGCCAGGCACCCCCAATTTGCCGCCCCAGCGATGGGTAATCAGCAATACCTTGTCGTCATGCAGAATCAGACAACCCGCGTTCGCACGTCGATCGTCTTCCTGGCCGGGCACCCGCGGGCAATCGGCAAGGACCACGCCGGGTAGCAGCAGGCAAAGCAGACAGAGCATTGGCTTCATGTTTTTCCCAATGGACCGGTAATGAGACTCAATAGTTAACAGTGAAGAGTGAACAGTTAACAGCGGCGCGGGCAACGTTTCCTGGCCCCCAACGCAAGAGGCCGCGACCCATAATCTGGCGCGGCCTCAAAGGCTGGAGCAACCCATAAACTCAATCGCGAACCATTAACTGTTCACTATTAACTGATAAGCGGCAGCCGGTGTTCCCGCGTCGCCGCGATCACCTCGTCCGGGACCAGGATTTCCGTGGCCAGGGGCAGGTGATCGGACAGCAGACAATCTTCCAGTACGCGGGTATGGCGACATTGCAGCGCCGGTGACAGCAGGATGTGGTCGATATGTCGGTCCGGGGCCCAGCTCGGATAGGTGTTGAGGTTGTCGGCCTCCACGGTCCGCAGCCCCAGCCTCGCCAATGGCGAGGCTTCCAGGTGCTCCAGGCGGCAATTGAAGTCGCCCATCATCACCACATACTTGTAACCTTCAAGCAGCCGGGTCAGATAGGCGAGCTGGGTATTGCGCACCTTCTCGCCAAGGGCAAGGTGGGCAACCACCACCACCAGAGGCTGGATGGGGTGACCATACTTGATAATGATGGCGCCACGCCCCGGCAGGCCGGGCAACCGATGATCCTTCACTTCAAAGGGCTGATGGCGGCTGAGAAAGCCGTTGCTGAACTGGCCGAGACGGCCAAGATTGCGGTTGAGCTGTTGGTGCCAGAAGGCAAAGTCGCCCAACGATGCCAGGTGCATCAGCTGATTCATGTTGCGTGAGCGCAGGCTGCCACCGTCCACTTCCTGCAGACCCACCACATCGAAGTGGCTGAGTACCTCGGCAATCTGTTCAATGGTTTCTACGCTGCGCGGGTGCGCGACCAGATGCTTCCAGCTACCGGTGATGTAATCGCCAAACTTCTGGCTGCCGATACCTGCCTGGATATTGAAACTGAGCAGCTTGATGCTCGTGTCCGGAAGGAGGATCTCACGGGTTTGCCGGGTACGCCGCACCCCTTGCCGTGCGAAGGAAAAGCCCGCAGGGCGGGCTTTCCAGTCTCGATAGGCGGTGCGGGCACGATCCAGCAGCATAGGGTCTACATTAACCGCCCGTCTTTTCCTTGTTGGCCAGATACTCGATGACCTCGAACAGCTCGTCGGTGGTCTTCAGGTTCTCGCGCAACACCAGGTACTTGCCGTTGACGACAAAGTTGGGCACGCCGGGAATTCTGTATTCCTTGGTCAGCGCTTCTGCCTGACGGACCTTGGTGGACACACCGAAGGAGCTGTACAGACGGTTGAACTTGTCCGGCTCCACGCCGTATTTACGGAAGAAGTTGGCCAGCGCCGGCTCATTGAACAGCGGCTCACGGTGCTTGTGAATGGCATCAAACAGGGGAGCATGGATTTCCTCTGTCAGACCCAGGGTTTCTTCCACATAGTAGGCGCGGGCCAGCGGCTCGGCGTTACGCAGGAACAGTACCGGCGTACGTACGTAGTCGATGAAGTCCGGCTTGGACTCCAGCCATGTATCTACCGCAGGCTCAAGGGAGTAACAATGGGGGCAGGCATAGGAGAAGAACTCCCGCACTTCCACCTTGCTGGGGTCACTCACATTGCCGGGCACATCAAGAATCTTGTAGTGGGTATCCACAGCAAAACGGGCATGTTCTTCGGCCGCAACCGCAGCGGTTGCCAGGCCCAGACTCATCAGCAAAGCCGTCACAAAGCGAAGCATTGGTTCCTCTCCTTATTGTTGGTCTCCGCACGGTAGGACCGCCGGAATCATTATTTTCTCCCGTCGCCAGGCAAAAAAACCACCAGCGCACGGAGGACCATTTATCTTTTCATGATAACAACGAAAAAGGCAGCCCGCAGGCTGCCTTTTCTACAAACCGTAACCAATCAGCTCTATTTGGACAAACCAGCAATGTAGCTGGCCACCGCCTTGATCTGGGAGTCACTCATCTTGGCAGCAACGGTCTGCATCATGCTGGCAGGGTCATTGGTACGCTTGACCACGTTATCACCCAGGTCATTACGGCCAGCAGCCCGGAAAGCCTTCAGCTGATCTTCCACATACTGGGCGTTCTGGCCAGCCAGGTGCGGGTATTTGGCGCCATCGACACCCTGACCCGCGGGGCCGTGGCAACCGGAACAGGACGGCAGGCCGTTGGCCATATCACCGCCGCGGTACAGCTTGGCGCCTTGCTCGACCCAGTCCGGATCGGCTTGACCGGCTTGCGCTTCCTGGGAAGCGTAATACGCACCCAGATCCGCCATGTCCTGCTCGCTCAGGTTCGCAGCCTGGCCAGCCATAATGGCGTTGTCTCGCGCACCGGACTTGTAATCCTGAAGCTGCTTGACCAGGTAGGCTTCACCCTGACCCGCCAGTTTCGGGTAGTTACCAGCAATCGGCTTGCTACCACCAGGGCCGTGACAAGCGGCACAGGGAGCGGCTTTTGCTTCACCGGCTTCAGCATCACCTGCAGCCAGAGTCGGGTTGGCTACTACGGCAGCCGCCATCAGCACGAACAGTTTGAAAAACTTCATGGCCTATCCTTTCGTACAGCGTCTTATTTGCTTTTGGACATGTACTCAATCAGAGCACGGTATTCGTCGTCGCTACAGTCGTTACACATGCCTTTAGGCGGCATGGCGTTGAACCCTTCCTTCACGTGCTTCACCAGGGTATCCATGCCTTTGGCCAACAGCGGCTTCCAGGCGGCCTCATCGTGGGCCTTGGGGGCACCGGCGGCGCCGGAAGTATGGCAGAAGGTGCAGCTACTGTTATAGCGCTCTTCCACGGTGGCGGCGCTGGCCGCTCCTGCCATCATCATCAATGCAATACCTGCTACCAAACCCTTCATATCCTACCTCTGCTATGCTGGCGTCAACCGCTGGCGAAGTGTGGATTTGCCTTTCCCGTCAAACCCTTGTAGAACGTCGACCGCCCTGGCAACCGCCAGGAGGGTCAGGCGGACGGGATTATATACCAGTCTGGCACGCGCCGTCATATTCCATGTGAAGGGTAAGGTTATGCCACAACATCCCGCTGAAATCCTGCTCCACCAGGCCAGTTTCCTGCAAAGTGCCCAGCGCCTGGACCAGTGCCCGCCTGACGAGGGCCGGGAAGTGGCCTTCGCCGGCCGCTCCAACGCCGGCAAATCCAGTGCCATCAACCGCCTCACCGGCCAGAGATCCCTGGCAAGGACCTCCAAAACCCCCGGCCGCACCCAGCTGATCAACTTCTTTTCCCTGGACGACGAGCGCCGGCTGGTGGACCTGCCCGGCTACGGCTACGCCAAAGTCGCCAAAAGCAAACGCAACGAGTGGCAGGAGCACCTGGACCACTATCTGGCTGAACGCCAGGTGCTGGTGGGGCTGGTGCTGATGATGGACATCCGCCATCCGCTCAAGGATTTCGATCTGATGATGCTGGAATGGGCCGCCCAGGCCAACATGCCCATCCATATCCTGATGACCAAGGCCGACAAGCTGAAGTTCGGTGCCGCCAAATCCACCCTGCTGAAGGTGCAAAGCCAGCTCAAGGGGCACCCCGCCCCACTATCACTGCAATTATTCTCCGCCACCAACGGTACCGGCTGCGACGACGCCTGGGAAAAACTGGGGGAATGGCTGGAAATAGGGTCAGACGCCGACCGTGAGACGTCGGGCGACTAGGCCATCTTTTAGTTAGCGTCAGGCGGGCGACTTTTCTACAGACAAAAAAATCCCCGGCAGCAATTCTTGGGGGAAGGGAACGACTT
>UEXM01001816.1_pt1 | contig 16618 bp, 27 predicted proteins | sample 1796661 | NCBI WGS metagenome assembly UEXM01 (sample SAMEA4772469, study PRJEB27181) | metagenome | reverse complement strand
CGTTCTTCAGGAATGGTATTTCCTGTATATTAAACATGTGGCAGGAATCAATGTTTACGGAAAAGTTTGTACATAAAGGAAAAAACCACTTCATCAATGATTTGTGGACAATTTTTAGCCCAAAATGCGTAAACGGGATACAAGATTGATCTTTGCTGTTGTAATAATTTGTGTCAGAGGCATAAGGTGTCTGCAGTCCATTTCCTGGATAATACGTCAAGATTGCTGGGTTTGTTTGTAGATCTTCAAAAATCTGTTCTAGTGTTCCTAATTCTCTCTGAGGTCTGAAGGTATAATCATAATCTACGAATGCATAGTAATCATATTCTTTAGGGACCATCTCAGCTAATATGTTGCGGGTTTCCGCCCATGTCGTGTTTGGGCAGAATTTTAATGCGTCTTGATGTTCTGCATCGTGAGTTACAAAATAAAAGTCACACTCTGGCTTATCAGAAAACAATTCCACATGCTTGGCATTTGGGTTTTCTGGCGTTACTTGCAGAATACATAATTTCTTTTTACTTGTCATCTAACTTTTCCAACTCTTTCTGTTCAAATCTCATTGTGTCACTGTGTTTATTTCTGTACACCGTGTAATTCGTATATAACCCTTCTTTAAAACCTAGATCATATTCGTTCTTTTTTAATATCACACCATATCCTACGTCTCTTACCAAATCTCCATCAGCGTATGGCTCGAACCATTTAACTAATTCACCGATCTGATATTCTTCTACAGTTCCGCTTGCCATCTTTCTATCATCTCATCCAACATGGAACTAAAGGTGTAATCGGGTTCCCAACCTAAGACGTCTCGGGTTCTCTGTGAGTCTCCCTTGAGATACTTTAGTTCTTCAGGTCTCATAAATTTTGGGTTCTGGACGATATACTTTTCATAGTCCATATCTAGCTTACTAAACACAGTTTCGCACAAGTCTCTAACTGAGTGTGTTTCTCCTGTAGCTACAATAAATTCGTCTGCTTCATCATGGTTAATGATCATATGCATGGCTCTCACATAATCTTTGGAGTGTCCCCAATCTCTGTACGAATCCATATTCCCTAACTCAAGCTTATCTTGCAACCCTTTCTTAATTGCAACTGCTCCCTTTACAACCTTGTTGGTTACAAAGTTAGATCCTCGGCGGGGTGATTCATGATTGAAAAGAATACCGTTGCACGCATGTAACTTGTAAGCATGTCGATAGTGTCGCACAAGATTGTAACCCATGACCTTGGCGCACCCATAGGGGCTAACAGGGTTCATGGGAGTTGTAAGTCGTTGAATACCATCGTCATCTACTGAGTTGCCAAACATTTCAGAGGAACTTGCTTGATAAAATTTAGCCTCTGGTGCCAAAGTTCTGTACACTTCTAACATATTGAGAACACCCAAAGCGTTTGTTTGGATCGTAAACGATGGAACATCGAAACTAATTCTAACATGACTCATAGCGCCGAGATTGTATATCTCGTCTGGTTGGACTTTTTGTATAATCCGCACAAGTGATGGATAGTCTAATAAGTCTCCATAATACGTGTGCACTCGGTCATTAAGATTGAGCTTGTGAAGACGATGGTTTTGGTTTTCCGCAACCGAGTGTCTTCTAACCATACCGTGTACCTCATATCCCAAAGAAAGTAAGTACTCTGTTAGATAACTTCCATCTTGACCAGCAATACCGGTAATTAAAGCTTTTTTCATTTAAAAATCTCCATTCTTGTTTTTAAAAATATCCATTTCTGTAAGATCTGGCCAATCAGTTACTGTCCACTGCTTAGGCTCTGTATCAATTGCTGCTTGTAGTTTGTCCAAACCCAATGTTGCAGTCTCTGGGGTCATATAATAATGATAGCCCATGGATGATATGTTTTGTTCTCGCCATGGTATATTAGATATTCTACCATCATATGACATCTTTTTTAAGTCATTTGCTGTTTTTTTATCATCTGTTAAGATCATTCCGCCGCGACCTAAACTTAAATGCTTGCGGAATTGAAAACTTAGACACATTAAAGTGCCAGGAATATACGAATCTTTTTTCCACAACACAGCGGCATCGTAAATATTTGTATCACCAAGACGATAGTAATCAACCCAATCTTCTTCTACCCAGCCATGAGCGATATTCAACTTATCAGCTAAAAAAGGAACTGAGATATATGTTCTCTTGGGGGTTGTGAACGATTGAATATTTTGATGTCTAAGGCATAATTCTATTCCATGAGTGCAGCAATCAACCGCCACAGCATACGGGGATCCAAAAAATTGTGCTATCTTATTCTCAAAATCTTTTATTGATTCAAAACTCATTTGTTGCACTCTACATTCAGGCTTATTAATGTTCCATTATCTTTATCCATGTGGGGAAAATATGCCTGTGAATGATCATCAAATTGGGAGTGCTCTGTGGCTCTCCAGTCATATGTTGCAACATTGGTGAAACCACAGTCTAATAGCAATATTTTTAAATCCTTGAAGTCGTACGTTGTCTTGTGGTAAATAGTATCTTCGTCCATGGTCATTTTTCCATACAGGGGACCCAAAACATTTTTTAACTCTATTTTTCCGGATAGATATAATTTACTCAGTACAGCAAAATTTGGAACTGCCAATCTCAGTGTAGCTCCAGGCTTCAATACTCTTCTCCATTCTTTCAATATTGATATTATTTCAAACCGATCAAAGTATTCGATCACATGAGAGGCGTATATTAAGTCTATTGAGTTATCTTCGAATTGTGGTAAATTTTTGACTCCACTTTTATAATCTAAATGTTCATATTCGCCGCCGTCAATATGAATCCAGTCGGAACCAAAGTCTCTCCACCCACAACCCATATTAATCTTCTTCATTAATAAATTCCTTATCCAATTTTTGTCCATAATAAGGACCAGTTTTATATTCCAAAACTCGGGTATTTTCTTCTAAAATTTCATAATTGTGTCCACCAAATAACGTTATTGATAGGTCACCAGGGTTTAATATATCCGTGTGCACTATTTTATCGTTTATATCGTAGAATGTTGCTTTTACTTTGCCCGATAATACAACCCATGATTCCTGAGCTATGGCACTATTTGGCACTTCTTTGTATATGTGTTTATGTGGTTTGAACGTGGTACCTTTTTCGTAATTCAAAAAAGCTAACTGTAAATATTGTTGTTCATCAACCAAGTCGGTTCTGGCACTATTAATATGTCTTGTTCTGCATATTATGTGGAGAATCTTGTCTGGTTCAACGCTAGAATGTATTTTTGTAATCATTTTATTCCCAGCGCTTCTTGCAGAGGCATTCTTTTAAAACATCTTAGAGTTGTGATTGGGCTACAATTAATTACTTCCATACCAGCATGTGCGGCGCGGTATGCAAACATATTCCAGGTTGGCATATGAAACGACAGACCATCAGGTATATTGTATTTGTCGCCCTCCTGTTGGTAATCGTCGAACCAATAATTGGGATTGGTGTCTGGAGTCTTCTCCATTTTTAACCCAGTCCCATCGCGAGCAGAGCCATCTACAAACTCAACATAGTTGCAATCCACTCCCAATAAAATAACTTTCTTGTATCCTAAACAGGACGCCACCGAACAAGAGTTGGCTCCTGAGTTTCCATTATCGTGAAAATTTGCAAAATCTTCTTGGGAATTGTTCCACTTGTTTGTTGTGCCATATTGTAACAAATTAACGTGTTGAAATGCTGCGTTATCGCTGATGTTTGTTATGTAGAAACACCGCTCAATCGGAGTATTCTCAATCAAATTGACAAAATTTTCACGATGACTCTCAGTTACAACATAATCAAAGCAGCCATGATATTTTGGCCACCAATCAAGTCTCTCGTATGCCCTATATGCTGAGTTCAGCCCGAACGTGTCGAACCCCTTCAGCATGTCAAAATCTAAATCTTTTAATGATGGTCCATTTCCCATCACCACAACTGTATCATTGTTCATAATAACTCCAAAATACGGATGGTCTCTCTTTTAAATATTGGTAACATTTGTCGGCTGTGGCAAACCACTCTTCATCTTTGTGTTGAACATATTCATTCAGTATTAAATCGCACCCTAGTAGTTTTGCTTCTATCACAAGACGGGGGCAGGTGTCATAATCAAGAGGCTGGAAAATCAGACCCTTTGATGTGGACATTTTAATCAATAACTCGTGATAGGGAAGACCGCTGATAACCTCAAATTCTAAATTATTGTCTTTCGCATATTTCATGCACTCTTCCGTTCCTTTTATCCAAGAATTGGAACCTAATATGAGGTACTTGTTGTCTTTTTCATTATTTTTAATTGATTGCATAAAGCGAAGATCTCCTTCGGAGAATGCCGAGCTAACAACTTCACAGTTTTCTTCTTTTAAAACTTTAATTTTAGAGAGAAATATCTCTTTCTGTCCTTGGCTCATGAACCATACACGTTTAGCGTATCCATAAAAGGCGCTATTAATTCGACCATACATCTGTTCATTACAATCACATGGTTTATTTTCTTGTACTTCATGTTTTTTCATTGAGCGATATTTGCATAATTTATAGTCATATTCCAATATTGAATAATCATTATTCTTACACATGTGGATCTTTACTTTATCATCAAGACTAGCAAAGTTACAGACTATAAAATGAACATCTTTATCAGATTGCTCAAGTGCTTCCACACTTAATCTCTGGCAGTGTATTCTAGATACCATAGCACCCCATGGGTTTGACGTCATAAAGGCTTCCGTGGTTAATTCAGCGCCACCACGATAATCTTGTGCAAACATATCTGACACAAATATTATCTTTTTCATAGTAAATCAGCCAGCAAGTCATCCAATTCTGATTCCATTTCTTTCATCTCTTGTACGGGATATATATTTTCTACAAATTGTGCATACATCTTGTCTGCGGAAAATCTGTCGTGCAGCAAACTTGCGTATTCTGCTGCGTTGGAAGCGATACTATCTTCAACATTATCTCTAATATCTTCATAGCATTGTCTCATTTTTTCTTTTGCTGACTGTTCACGAGCATACGCCCAAGCTGATTCCTTTATAAGAACATTCTCCCACACGACTTCAGGCTGAACCGGTTGAATATCAAAGGCTACATCGTAGCATTTATGCTCTTTATCAATATATAAGAAATCTCTCTGACCCGACCACACTACCGATACTACAGGAAGACCACTGTAAGCTGCTTCAAATATTGGTAAACCAAACCCTTCACCGTGTGGCAATGCCACAAATGCTGATATCTTCTCGTGCTTATAGAGAGAATGCATCTCTTCATCAGTCATATCTCCGTGTAACAAATACACTTTGCATTTATGTTCTGGCATTGACTTCATAAATTCTTTCAAATCAGAAGCAACTTTTTCTCTATCCATGAGGCAGTTTTTGGCGAGATTGGTTTTTATAACCAATCCTATCTCTTCTTCTGCAAACTCTTCTACAAACCACTTGAGAGTATTTGGTAGATTTTTTCTAGGACCAAACTGAGCTACTACCAAAAAGTTAAAATCAGTGGCTAATTGTAAATCAAGTTCTGGCAAGGTTTCATATGTTTTTACTGGATAGTTTACTGACTCTATCGGAGTAGTTAATCTATAATCATGAATCTGTTCCCCAGTTTGACTGTTGGTAGCGGATACTGTAGTACTAACATATGATTCTTTTGCGTGGTCTGATACCACGATTATGTTATCGACTTGTTCAATTCCCTTTTGAATCCATATTGGGGCAACAGCGGTGGTTTCAATGCCAGCCGTGTATCCCACATTCTTTGCATTTTGGATTCTTTCCCACTCATTAGGGATCGTGACCTGTAGGGCAATATCAAATTGACCTCCTGATTGGAAAAACCCAATCGTTTTTTCTATAGTTTCGTCAATCCACAGTCTCTCATCATCTTGAAGTGAGATCCACGAAGTCTTACCCCATTGTATGGGTTGTATATAAATATCAAATAGATCTTCGCGGCTTCTCAACGACCTAAGTGCAAATCGGGCTTGCTCACCGTACCCAGAACGAGTTAAAAGAGGACCCTTAAGTAAAACTTTCTTTTTCATTATGCCACCTCCATTAAGTGCCAAGTTTTATAACCCTTTCGAGTTTCCCAGGAACCGTGTTCCTCTATTATACGATCCATCACTTCAATCCAACTCTTTTCGAATGTTTCAAAATTATAGTTTTCTTTAACATGTTTAATACCTTCGGAAGACATTTTTTTATAATTTTTAGAAGATGCGCGTAGTGCCTTCTTTAGCGTCTTGATAAAATCTTCTTTTGTGATCCTATCTTCATAAATGTATGGCACCTGGAGAGAACCTATAACTGCTTTCGATGCTGGCTGTATACCCCATCCAAACCAATCGTGTCCGTTTGTCACTTGTTCTTGTAGTCCTCCAGTCATATTAACTACAATTGGTGTCCCACAAGATAAAGATTCCAAAGTCGCCAATCCGAATCCTTCGGCATCAGAAATATTGACTGTATAATCTGCTACATTATACAGCGCTGCTAATTCTTCGGGTTGTACCTTGTTGGTTGATAACATGACTTGACCATCTGTTACTTGATTGTGGTGAATGAGGTGTGGTAAGTCTTGACCATGTGGGTCACGTGCATCAGTATGCATCAATAACATAGCTTTATCGTGCCCGACCTCATCCAAAAATTCTTTAAACCACCATATCATAGTACCACTCTGTTTGCGGCGAGCGTTTCTATTATTCCAAAAGAATATCTTCTTGTTTAGGTTTTTGTGCTCTTCACTGCCATCTACACAAATTCTTTGCCTTATCGCGGCAACATTATCTTTTAATTCTTTTGTTTTATACTTGTAAAAAACACTAGAGTTGACCGCATGCGGCAAATAACAAGAATTAACTTCTGGGGAAACTTGTTTTAGAATTTCGTGAGTGACCTTAGAGATGCACACCACTTCATCATTTGAGCGATAGAACCTACCATTGAAATGTGGCGCTGGGAAATTGTCCCATACGTGGTAATAGATCATTGGCATTTGTGCGCGGACTTCATTTTCGATCTCCCACAGCCACTCATAGAAGCGAGGATCGGTCATAAACCAAAGAGCATCAGGTCTCTCCTTCTGCATTATTGAACGAATGATTTCTGGATTTCCATAGCCATCCACAGGATAGATCACCCAATCGTTTCCGTACGGATCAACCTTCTGTGGTTCATAGTTGTGGTGCTTTACTGCTCCACCTAGGCATATAAATTGATATCTGCCTGTCTTTAATAAAGCTTCAATCATATATTTTGTTTGTGTGCCGACACCAGAAGGTGAAAGCGGATGGTCAGAAAGGACCAAAATCTTCTTTTTTGTCATTTATTCCTCATGGGCAATGTTCTGTCCCGTAAAATTTGCATCCAAAGCCGGATGTGCAAGATAACTTGTTCTTAATATAACGCTTATTTTTAATATTGTATAGTGCCATATTTAAAGTTTTCAAAGCATTCTTTGTTTTTTGAGCACCAGAAGTGACTCTAAAAAATTCAACACGATTTTTCTTTGCTGTTCTCTTAAGTAGTGCAAAGTGTGTCTCGACGTCACTGGGATCTACGTTCATTTTTTGACAAAAGTAGTGCTTATACAATGTAAGCTGATAAGTCACCATTTTGTCACTTTTCTTTCGAGAATCCCAACCCCACGAACACGTCTTCCAATCAAAAATATGAACCTTGCCATCGGGTGTAGCCACTACCGCATCGATGTAACCTTTAAATTGGTGCTCTTCATTTTCTATAGGCTCGTACAACGGCATCTCAACGGCAAGAACCTCAAACTCATCAAAGTAATCATGAAGAGCATCTTCAATCTCTGGAATTATTTGTTTTCCCTGACCCATCATATCCGATACCAGTTTTTGGTCTACTGGCACATCATCGTCAAGGGCGGCAATATTCTTTTTCATCTCTTCGACAAAAAAGTCATCATCAACTTCTTCTTTTAAAAGCTTCTTTTCACAAACAGAATGAATTGCTGTACCAAAAGCTGTGTATGCATTTCCCTTGAACCCATCGATCCCATCGATCCGAGTCAGTTTGTGATAAAAGGCACAGTGAACCCAATCTTTGAGTTCAGAATACGAAATGTGTGGCATATTTGCTCCCTAATAAGATATTATAACCTCTTCACAACTGCTTGTCAAGAATTTATTCAGAATAAATACTTAATATCTTTTTGTATAGCTGCGGGCACATTTTCTGTATGTACTTATGTTCGTCGGGTCGCAAGAAAAAGTCCGTAAACCCGGTAGCAAAATATTCTCTTAGAGATGTGGGGGCATATGAATTTAAAAATATTCCTTTACACATACCTTGCAGTTTTTCATATCCGATTTTTCTATATAATATATCGTCAAGTTCTTGATCAAAATCAATATTATTAAACAAAGATTTGGGAATCTTAAATCCCGACTTCCATAATATATTATGCAATGTATTTCTTTTTTCTAAAAATTCATCTCTAACCTTGTAATCTCCGTATATATCCATACCATAAGGCTCCTCTATGGAGTGAGCAAATTCATGAATTATATCATCTATCATATCTTGTTCGTCATCTTGTAGATTGGTAACAAAAACTGTACCAGAATCATAAAATGCGTTGAACCCTTTTTCCTCAAACTCATCAAACTGACCAACTATTATCATCTCTACTTCTGAAGTTAGATGTTGTGGTAAAATGCCTTCCACTTGAGATATCACATTCTCAACATTAATATTTTTATCGATCACGCGATCTTTAAAGTATACATGAAGACCGCGCGGTGTATAAAAATCAGTCATCTGTTGGATTGTTTGTCTGTGCTTCTCTTTCAATAGTTTTGTATGCATCATCTATTCCCAATTGGTATCCTCTTAAAAAGTTTTCTTCAGCAAAAGCAAACACAAATTCTGGAAATTCAGTTGCTAATACTTCTGCAATCATGTTAACGGTTACTTCTTCTTTATCGAATTTTGTACCGACAAAATTTACAAGATAGTCTTTAAGTTCAGATTCACCAGCCTCAGTTGTCATTGCCAATAATGGGTTTTCGTGAACCTGCTGTTCGGTTATTGTTTTTTCTAAATCACTCATAATAAGTGCTCCTTTTTATTTAATATAACACATATCAAATGTTTGTTTAATTATAATACTTTTGATGCGAGGGTTGCTAATTCGGATCTCTCGCCTTTCCTAAATGTAACATGTCCGGCAATTGCATATTCTTTAAAGTTTTCAATTGCATGCGCAAGCCCATTTGATGTTTCGTTAACGTAAACATTGTCGATCTGTTCAATATCCCCAGTCAAAACAATTTTGGTACCTTCGCCAATACGAGTTATTATAGTTTTAATTTCGTGTCTTGTTAAATTCTGTGCTTCATCTATCACGATAAATGCATTTGCTATTGAACGACCGCGAATATAAGTCAAAGCCTCAAGCTCGATCTTTCCCTTGTCCATATACATTTCAAGTGATGTACGATCACCCATCAAAAATTTCAAATTATCTTGAATCGGCATCAGCCAAGGGAGCATTTTCTCTTCCATGGTTCCAGGTAAAAAACCTATATCTTTACCAAGGGGTTGCACAGGTCTAGATACTATTAATCTTGAGTAATGATTGTTCTCTGCTCTTAATCCAATTGTCTGTTGGAGACCTGCTGCAATTGCCAATAATGTTTTTCCAGAGCCGGCGCGCCCCACAAGGGAAACAATTTTAATATTCGGATCCATCAGCATATCAATTGCGAACGCTTGTTCCTTGTTCCTTGATTCAATTTTCCAATCGGGTATGTTCTTGTGTATTATTTTTTGCAAAGGCTCATAATGGCTTTTAAAGCGTGCTAATGATGATTTCTTTTCGTTAGCATTGGACACCATCATCACATACTGGTTTGGATGCCAGATTTCGTCGACTTCGTCTTCAGGAATAGTTATATCTTCTCCAGAATAATATCTATCAATAATTTGGTCGTCTACATTTTGTATAACAAACCCATTGTAAAGCTCTTCAGAAGACCTCACAGCTTTCTCGGATATATAATCTTCAGCTATCAGACCAATTGAGTCGCATATAACTCTCATATTGATATCTCGGGACACCACAACAGTTTTTCTGTTTGCAGTGTTTAAAGAATTCATCTGAATTGTCTTAGCGGTGGCTATTATTGTGTGATCAGGTAGTCTGATATCTAAATCTGGTGGGAAAATCACTTCTTTCATTGAAGAATACGAAATAACTTTTAATATTCCCATTCCCTTTTCAATTCGAACGCCCTTTTCTAGATTACCTTTACTTCTAAGTTCATCAAGTATCCTGATAAATTGCCGAGCATTCGATCCTACTGAGTCTTGTCTTTTTTTGTGATTATCTACCTCTTCCAAAACTTTTAAAGGTATGAATATATCGTGATTGTCAAACTTAAATAATGCGTTTGCATCAGTCAAATACACACTGGTATCTAATACGTAATTTTTCTTAGCCATGTAGCCTCTGTGGTTCCTTAATATATAGTAGGTTGAGTAATTGGTTAACTCTTTTTTAAGGAACTGTGTCGTGTTGCTACAGCTATTTCAATCTCTTCTGTCGGTAAGTCTAGACATTCTTTGATGTCCCAAAGAGCTTTTTCTATTTCGTCAGTATATTCGAAGTCATCGTCAACAATTACTTCATATACTTCAGGCTGAGAATTAAAATATTTTAAGCGATTTCTGACTTTATTATATAAATCATTAAACATACGTATTTCCCTCATCAACGTACAATAATTAGTATGATTTTCTGAAATGGAGCCGAGAACAGGATTCGAACCTGCGACCATCTGATTACAAATCAGAAGCTCTACCAACTGAGCTATCTCGGCAATTCTTCTACTGTGTGTCCTATTGCAGATATTTTATCAATATCTAATACTGTCATACCAGTTGGTATTATGCATGAACTTAAAAACCATAGATATACTAAGGCGCTACACAATATACAAAGTAATAAATGCAAGACCATTTCACCTATGTCCATATAGTAGATAGGGTCTAAATTTTGTAAATGGCTGGGGCGACTGGACTCGAACCAATAACCTCCGGATTAACAGTCCGGCGTTCTGCCAATTGAACTACACCCCAATAGCCGGTTATTCTGTCGCGAACTAGGAAACCGGAAAACCTTTGCCTACGTAACGATCGGCAACCACGTCTGCTTATATAGCGAGCAGAACAGCGCTATGCTTCTAATGTCAGCGTTCCATTCTCAGTCTGCACTGATACTTCCCAGCCTGACAAAAATGGGGTTTGTGAGATAATCTCTGAAGCTAATACTTGCACGTCCGTGCTCAGAGTGCAAAATCCGCGCTTATGATCATACTTCTCGGTTGAGTGTTCAATAAACTCTTGATCATAAAAATTATCTGTCAGAAATTGACTGATATAGTCTTCAAAGCCATGGCTCCCGCGCTCATAATCATCTAGATGACCTTCAGAGCGTAAAGATTCTAATACATCGCCTCCGAACTGTGTTGAGACGTTTAGACCCGGTGTGGCGACAAGGCTAGCAAAAGTGTTTACAACATCCGTATATGATAGAGCATCATCAATCTCAGTTTCGTTGTGCACAAATACATCTGTACCCTCGCTATAGCTGAGGTTCACAATGGCATCTGCTGGTAGATTAAGCGATTGTAACTTATTAATTATAGACATTACTATCGACCTCCATCAACACGGTCAGTTAAATATTTTACGTCATTAGCGACATCAGATTTAAACGTTCCTAATTCGCTCTTTAACATATGCACTTGATCAACTAATTCGCTGATTCTATTTTGTAGAGTTTTGATAAGTTCTCTATTCTCGTTTGTTGTAGCCATGTGGCTTCTCCTTTTGGTTAAGTGGCTGTCCCTCGCGGGCTTGAACCGCGGACAAGATGATTAACAGTCATCTGCTCTACCAACTGAGCTAAGGGACATTAATTTGGTATATCTAACATATCCCACTTTACTATAGTTGTCAAGTAAAATAATGTTTTTTACCACAAATAATCTTTCCATAGGTCACTTACTTGGCTTTTGCCTATGGTTCTTAGAATGTTTGCTTTTGGTTTAACCGGTTTTTTTAAAGGATGCATGCCAGATTCTTTCGTAGTGCGAGAACCTTTCCTTTGATTGCATTTTTTGCACGCCGCAACAAGGTTTTCCCAAGCATTATTACCGCCGCGGCTCTTTGGCATCACATGGTCCATTGTAAGCTTATCTTCTGGAAAATAATTAGCACAGTACTGACACTGATTATTATCTCTCCAAATTATATTTGTTCGATTACAACTTACGGTTGTGAGTCTAAACTTTACTACAGTTTTAAGCACTATGACGGCTGGAAGTTCAAAACTTATTGATGGTGACGATATTTTCTTTTCGTATGTTTCTACTGCTAATGCTTTTCCTATTATACACATAACCAATGCTTCTAATGCATCGATTACTTCAATAGGTCTATAAGACGCATCTAGTTTTAGAGCCATCATATCCATCTATTTTAACTAGGTATGTTTATCTTGTCAAGTATTATCTTTCTGAAGACTTTGAAGTGAGCCGGTTTGGTGGCATTTCAAAATTTCTTACTTTTTTAGCTAACTCAGAAGAACTATCTAATTTTTCTTCTCCGCCAACACCCCATAATAATTTTACACCTATTTCTTCGCATACTGCCTGTTCTGGTGTATTAGCTTTACCGCGATCTCCGCCATTGGCGAAATAAGTTGGTTGCAATCTCCTAATTGCCTCACACACAGTTCCATCAGAATCATCTACGGAATCTACCAATATGACCCCCTTAATAGCATTTAGGATTTCAACTCGGCGTTCCCATTCCATAAACACAAATCCTTTCTTTCGATATAACCAGTCATCCGAGTTGGCTACTATAATTACATCTCCGTGTTGTGCTGCATCTCTTATCATGCGAATATGTCCAGCGTGGACAGGGTCAAAACCTCCAGATACCAGAACGGTGGGTCTTTCTTCAGTCATTTTCTATTCCTTATTTATTTGTTTTTGGGCGATGCGTCTTGACTTTGAACTGAGTGCTGCCTGGACCACATCTTTTAATTTTAATTTCTAGTGCAGAATTACCGTCCTCACTCTTAAGTTCGGTTCTCAGCGCGTCTGCCTCACCATAAGTATCAAAAACTTTGATTTTTTGCCATGTTTTGGTTTGTTTTTCGCTCATTATTGCTCCGTTTTTTTATATGTATGAGTATGACAATCCCAAACTAAATTGTTTTGAGAAATTTTATTAATATAGAAATCTCTTGGGGACATACCATCTATATTAGATTGTATATCATTATTTATTTCTTGTGTTCTCTTATTTTCTTTTTTTACAAAACCCAGGAACAATGTACAAAACACCAATAGCACGCCAATACATGCACCAAAAATTAGTGTTAACCACGTCGCCATGATTTTGCCCTCTTTATTGTCCCGAATCTCCAGTGTCAGAAGTTTCATAATAGAGGTATCCAATCTCTACCAAATCTCCACCACCTGGAATTACAGTGAAATAAATAGTGTTATCTGATGAATTATAGTACCAATCATGGCTTAAGGAACCATTTATAAAGACTCTTATCGCTGTCAGTGGATCGGGAGTATGTGTCAATGTCAGGGATTCATATGGATCAACTGAGTTTGTTGCATCAGTCACGCCGGCAGTCCAATCCTCATCACAAATGTCAACAATTGTGCCACCGAGAATATTAGTCGCCTCCATATATCTATCGCCTACATTTATAGGGCTTGGCGGATAATCACACAGAGACGTGGTAGCATCTTGATTGACTACACTAGCCATGAAAACAGAACCCATTCTTTGCATTTGGTACCAAGTTAAGAAATCGGTAGGGGCTGGATATTCAGTGGTACTTTGTTCTTCCTCATCGGAAACAAAAACCACTAACAGCCCAGCATCAGGGCGCATCCACGTCGAAGAATATGGATTATTGGTCATATATTCATAAACAGAATTAAATCCTTCTTCCCATGGTCCAGGCGGAAGTGTATTTAACATTTGTTCCGCGTCTGTCATATCATCACCGGGCACCAAAGGAAATTCAGTACTTAATATTGAATCCGTCGGGTCAGCACTTATTATAACAAGTCTCCAGTCTGCAGTTGGCAATGCTGACAACATTGCCTGAATACCATTTAACAACTCAGTGTTATAACTGTTCATCGAGCCAGAGCGATCGATTACCCACAAAATATCAATTCCATCAACTGACATTGGTTGAGTGAAAGAATCAACCCATATATCACCATGCTCCGCGGGTATCTCTACTTCAATATATTCTGGTACGTTAACATACACGGTTTCACCGGGTACCTCTACCTCAACGTACACTGTTTGCCCTTTTTCGCCTGTAACAATAGCGTAATCTGGCTGCTGACAGCCGGCAATGAGACATACTGCTACTAAAAGCAGTTTGTTGATTAGTTTGAGTGCCATCCCTATTAGTAGGTAGAGACAGGATCCGGAAAAAGTTGATGTTCTGTAACTTTTTTTGTTTTTCTCGAAACTTCTAATATTATTTTGTAGTCATAAAAGGGATCTTTCGGCAAATATGACAAGATTACTGCTCTGTAGTTAGTTTCTTTAAGGAGTTGGTTTTCGTCGTCAGGAAAAGGTTTATATATGACCCACTCATCTACTTCATATTTCATTATTTAAATCCAACTCATCTAATAGCCTATATAGCATAGCCGGCGATAGATCAGCTCGATCATAAATTTTTATCTCTCTCCAATCAATAACACAACTTATCCTTAGCGCATAAGCGATCCACTCGCTACAATACCATTTATTTTTTCGTTTTATATTATAAGGTAATAACTGGGATAAGATCATCCCTACCCAGTCGTAATGACTACCTTTAGTAAATTCAAAAAATTCATTTATTATTTTAAGTTGCTTTTCAGTTATTTCAATAGCTATGAAATCCCACTCACTTGGATCATAATCGAGATTGTATCTAGCTTGCAGCTTAGATGTCTTAAAAGGACTAATGCCGATCCAGGTCAGCCCATCGGGCATCACTAGTTCGGCATGACTATATTCACTTTTTGTCCACCATCGAACAACTTTGTTTATAAAGCCTCCGCGACCGCGGAAAAAAGCGATGTTAATTTCCATTATTAAAAAGTGTCCTTTTTTGCAACCTCTCTAATAGTATTTATCAGTTTTTTTGTTTTGTGTCTTCAATTTTTATAAAAAGTTCTTTTCTTTTTAGTTTTCTTCTTTTTTCAATCAAATGCCAAGCATCCTCAAGTTGATCACTGAACGTCTTATCAATTATCTTTTGTTTGTGCTTTTTGTTTGGTGTTAATTCTTTTTTCATTTATTTTCCTCTATTTATGCTTTAGAAATCAACTCTAGAAAACATGCTGGTAGTATCTCTGTTGAACTCCACTGAAACCAGAACACATGTATTCTGTCATCTGTGTATGGTATCCATTCTGTTTGTCTATATGCTGATCTTTCTACTTTGGTTATTATGCCGTACATAGGTTCGTCTGAAATTAATATCCAATCTCTTTCTCTAACTATGTCACCTATATTATACTTTATATAGGTAGTTTTGTGTCCTTGAATCGACATATTATAAGTAGATGGTGGAGATGGCGGGAGTCGAACCCGCGTCCAAAATAACTCTAACTGTAGTCATTCACAAGCTTATCAGTTTTTATATCCCCTAACTGAATGGGTAGACGGCTATATTCTAAAGCTTACCGTCCTGTTGCTTTAGATGGTTTGATTTTTACAACTTGTCTGTTGTTTTGATTAGATTGGAAAGAAGGTTCTAATCGACCTCCCGATTAAGCCGCTAAGCGGACAGATTCGAAATGGTTATTGTTATTAGCAATTATTGTTTTTTGAACGATTAAGGTTGTATCTTACCTGCTTGCACTATTCCTCTTTATTACCTTGTCGAAGCCAAGTCATCCCCGTGATTTTTTGATAATTACACCCAGAGGTGTTGCATTCTCTGCATCTAACCATATCCGAGTCTCATTACCGTTCTTTTGCTTTTCGGTTCTAGCAAAATTAATTTTTTTCTTTGCTGCTTTAAGTGCAGCTGCCTCTGAAGAATGTTTACTGATCAGATCACCCATAATATAGTGTCCATTCCATTTATATACTTTCCACATGTTTACCTCTGTTGATTAAATAAAAGCCAGTGCAGTTACTTTTGGCTCCCTGCCTGCTGACCTACAGTTTAGTTATTTTAAACTCCACGCTTCGGAGGCACGGTGATAGATATGGTGCCCCTCGTTTACCCATTATAACTGGCTAAGATAGAAATGTCAAATATCAATACTATATTTAGTAAGTGCCTTCTTAAATTCATCATAGGTCAGTCCAAGAAACCTTGCAGCATCCTTTTTGGATTTTGTAGTTGAGATAGCAAATTTGAGCATCGCGTCTTTAACAATATATAGAGAATTTCTCCAAATATCAAATCCATACAATCTGTTATTAGTTTGGTTACAGGCAAGCTCAAACTTAACAGCTATCAGGTCTTCTAAACTAATAGAATTTAAAGCTACTAAAGTT
>UEXM01001815.1_pt1 | contig 16633 bp, 28 predicted proteins | sample 1796661 | NCBI WGS metagenome assembly UEXM01 (sample SAMEA4772469, study PRJEB27181) | metagenome | reverse complement strand
ACTACGCCCATAAAAAAGCCCCCGACCCACTGTTAAGGGACAGGGGCCGAGGGCGGGGGTTCCGAGTTCAAACAACGCAAAGGTCTACGGAGGGACGTTGTTTGATCGCTGCGTCTCGGTCAACAGAACTATACCCTCCATGAAATGTTTTCGTCATCGGGATCGTCGGCATCTGTGTCGACAGAATAGGTCTCAACGGTAAAGTGTTTATCATAAAACGCTTTGGCTTCGTCTTCAACCTTTTTGTCCTCTTCCCGCCGCCGTAGAAGTGCGGCAACTTCAGGAATAGTTTTTAGATAGTCTTGTTCATCCTTGCGCCAACTATCGGTTTCGTCGAGCCGATTGTCCACGATCCACGTCACTATATTCTCGACGCGTTGTTCGTGCTTCATCTGCAGCACTCGAGGAATCACGCTCGCATATCCTTTTGAAGTTTTTAGCTTCGGGTTAAGTTGCGAGTACGTCCGAGCTAATGAAGCGATCTCGGGCCACTCGTCAAGAAACTTTTCTGAAGCCTCGCTGTTATGAGTCATCAGGTAGTTATGCGCTTGTTCCATAAGTGAGATCACTTTATCCGCCAGCTCCTCGGGAATCGCATACTTTGTTTCTTCAACATCGTCGCCTAGGTATCGTCGAAACACTTTTGTCTTAAATTTCCAATCGTTCATTCTACTTTCTCCTTTACTATCATAAGTTTGCGCAAGTCATACAGTAATATCTGAACATCTAATAGTTTGACTGTCGCGTCAGGTGAGGATAATTCCTCGGGTTTAAATTCTTGCTCGAGTTCGTCAAGCAAGGCTTTAATCGCTCTGATCTCAGGGTTAGAGGTCATATTGTAATTCCTCTAAAGCATTCGGGCCAGCGTTCATTTCGTGAAGCTGTTGTACGATATTGTCGTACTCGAAATCGGTATACGCTTCGAAATTAATAATATCGTACTCGGCCCCCGTTCCGCATTCACGGTCCGGGGGGTAGTAATCAAACTCAACCATCACGTCACGCACCTCGGTACGGTCGTCTGGGTTACACTCGATCAATAGCGTTAGTTCCATTCTACCTTCTCCTTCAGGCAATCTTTACTAAATAGCTATACCCGTGGCCGCAGTAAATCATTGCGGTTATTCGAGTGCTACCGTTAGTCGGGTCTTTATAAAAGTAAATAATCCACTTATTCGGTTCGCCTAGGTCTACGTCCTCCGACCAAACTATCGCGGGTATTGTTTCGGTGGGCTTTTCCATTGGCTCGCCGCCCGTACCGTAAACGTCTAATCCCGTATTTTCGATAACTTCGATTAAGTCGTTAAGGTTAGCGTTAAAGTCCCGCGTTTCTTGGTCCCACAAATCGGGGTTTTCGACGCGAGTCTTTGTTTGACAAAATACGTTAGCTAAATCGGTGCTAAGGTCCACGTTTCGTAAAACTCCAACGGTCGCCATAGTGTTTAGCGTAATATCTTTTAGTTCCATAGTCCTTTCTCTCTTTCTAGTTAGTTTTTCGGCGGCGCGTTACCGCTACCTTTTAATACTTTACTAGGGACGAAACCGAAAGTAAAGCAGTAAAAAGACTACGCCACACTATCTCGTTCTAACTTGGTCACGATATCCTTAGCGGTTCTCCAGCATATTTCAAATCGTATGCGGATACGATTAATATTCCAACCTAATGCTCGACGTTTAGCAATCTCTGCAACTAACTCGGCCCGTGTAGCACAACTCCCGCTCGTCGGGTATCTTCCGCGCTTCATTGGTTTAGTAGATTGCGGGTGTCTAGGCACGATATTCTCCAACCTCTAAAAAATCAAACTGGTCCGATTTAAACCAACTCGGCGGTAGTCTCTCGGTCCACCGCATTTCGAACGCGGTTTCAGCTTTATGGACGTAGTATCGTCGGTACGCTTCGATAAAATCCGAGCCTTTAAACTCATCAGGCATACACTGCGGCGGGTCGGTCCAACCGGGAGCGGGCATATCCTCAGGGAACTCGTCTAAGAATGGCACCAGTCTCGCACTGGCATGCTCGCGGTCGTATCTGTATTTGTACTCGTCGAGTAGAGCTTCGAAATGTTGGTAGAGCCATGCGTAATGGTGAGTAGAGTCACCAGCCCAGATCGTCATGGGGTGGTTAATATAAGCTTTTTTGTAAAGTTGAGTCTCTAGTTTTTTGGGTAACGGGTCGCACCATCGTCGGTACGCGGTGCAAAGCATTTGTGCCGACTCAAGTGGCATTTTAACTGCGTGTTTATCACACTGGTCTATTGCAGCTTGGCGCGGGTCTTTTCGCAAGAAGAAAATATTCATGCTCGCAGTTCCTTTCTCATGATAGCCATATCGTCACGCTTCCACGCCTCGCCATCTTTTAAAACGGTCACACCTTGGTTTTGTGCAACAGCTAAACAATCGCCGCATAGAGTCAAGAAATAATCTTCATCGTCTGCTAATTTACTTTTCACTGTTACTGTGTCGAGCGGGATACTACGGTGGGTTTTCATCCCAGCCGCGCCCACTGTATCAAGATCTTGACAACTATCACAATAATGGGAATTACGCTCTTGGATCTCAAAAGTCATTTCTTCGTTTTTCATCTTCATATTCCATTTCTTCTTTATGTATGCGGTTCATTAAATCTTCGACCACGTCAGTTAACCACTCTAGTTTTTTCTCACGACTTGGGTTATCACACTCATATTCCCAAATGCCGTAGAAATCTTTATCCTCACCGTCTTCAACAGAAATTTCTAATCTAAAATTCATTTCCCTATTTCCTCTAAGTTTTCTTTGGATATAACTTGGTATGCTCCCTTATTGTAGGGGATCGAGACGGTGTACTGGGAACTGATTTCTTGTCGGTAAGACTGGTCAGGTTTAGGGGTAGTACTCGCTGGAGTCGAAGTAACTGAAGGGTAGTCATTCGGTCGGTAAGCTGTAGGCTGTGGTAAGCCGGTAAACTCTTCGAACTTTCGAACACGCTTAGTTGGGCGTGGTAATTTCTTACGTTTCTTGCCGCTATAGTCGTGGCGTATCGAACCGTGTACGATCATATCTTTCTCCTTTCTCGTTAGCGCGTACTATATATAGGTTACGCCCCAGTACCGCGAAAGTAAAGCAGTACTGGGACGGGGACCATTACCCCTGACTAACGCGGAAAATCCAAGCTCCTGCAGGTTCGTTCCACGGCTCCATATTACGTTGCCTACGAATCACGAAAGCTTTGCCGTAATTTTTTGCAGCTTTATTCATCAGAGTTCTAACTCGTTCAAGATATATTTTTTCAATTTCTTCTGAAGACGAATTTGGGTTTTTCACGTCCCCAGCTAATTTCTGAAATTCTCCAAAATCTATAAAAACAGAATCACCTACATCCATCGCTCGAAGCGTATCCAGAATTTGTTGATACTTTGAGCTACCTTTGTAATTCTTACTACTCCACGGGTCTTGCTTAATAATTTCTAAGTTCATTTCTTTCTCCAAAAAGGGGGCTTACGCCCCCGTCGATTTAAATCAGCTTGACATATCCTTCTTCTACCAAGCGACCTTTGTAATACGCCACGATGCGGCGCATCTGTTTTTCAGGATTCTTAGTATTTGGCATTGCGAGGTGGCCCTCTTTTACTGCCAAGCGTACTAATTCAAGAAGCTCGAAACCTTTAGGATCAAAGGTCTTATCTTCTATATCCTGCATAGCTGTGATCATAGCAACAAACTGTGGGGTTTTTTGCTTAGTCTCACTAGCCAATTTGCCCGTGTACTCAAAGCGTTGCGCACGGCTACTGCTTTTCTTGACAGGGGCGGGTATCGAAAGTTTTGCAACAGGAGCTGGTTTAGCTTTTGCTACAGTCTTTCGAGGGATCGGCTTTTTCGTAGTGGCCGCAACTACTTTCTTTTTGGCTGTCGCCATGGTACTTTCTCCTTAATAGGTTTCTACTTTCTAAGTTGTTCTTACCAACCAACAATACTACTTTACTACACACTAACCGCAATGTAAAGCACTTTTACGATACGCGCCACACGCGCACACCGCTCTGGTCTTTACCGTTCTTATCTTTCTCAAGCCTGACTCGCAATACAAACTTCCACGGGGGAGTCTGCTTTGCAGCAAACGTGCGGGTAGACTGGTCTAGTCGATTTTTCAATCGCTTTGCGTTGTCTTCACCACTGTCAGGTGAGAAAAATAAACTGTTGTTGACTTTAAACTTGGGCCACGGGTATCGCATCGTGTTCCGAGTATCACTTGGAATTGGTACATCGCTGTCCAATTCAATATCTTGCCATTCATCCATTAGCTTGTTCTGCCTCCTTTAGCCGTTGTCTAATAGGTGCGGCCCACTGAGCAATAATTTCATCACTACTTTCTGAGCCTCCGAGGTTATCAAGAACTGTGCTAGAAAAGCCACAGTCTTGATCGTACATTTTAAGCGCAATCATTTCTGATAAACGCTCAGGGCTTAAACTACCCTCCTTCAAAAGAAGGGTAGCCCAAAGCTCGCTGGCAAAATCTGCATCTATTACCAGACAATTATGTAATCTTTTTACTTCACCCATAACTACGCTGCCTCCGCATATTCAAGCGCCATTCTGTAAGCTTTTTCCTTACGCTTAGAACCATCGCCGATTAACGAGTTGTACACTTTATTCTCGCCACCGCGCATATGGTCTTCAACATAGGTTACTGCGTTTAGTGCACCCCACCAAGTTCCTGCTGAAGACTTCAACAAAGCTCCGGGGGCGCGTTCTAAGGCGTCGACAACGTTGCGAGTCGTGCGGTTAAACTCGTCGATTAACGGGCCTTCTTCGCCAACCTTGCGGCCCTCGGCCCTAAGCTCATCATTCTTGACACGCTGGGCGATAACGTCTGGTTGGTAAATACGGCCAATAAATTCGAGCACGTTAGAGTGTTTCGCTTTTTTCTTAGCGAGGAACTCAGCAGACTCTTTAAACAGCTTACTGGTATCGTTAGCTAATCCAAGCGTTTCAGCGGCTTGTTGCGCCATGTCTGCATTAAACTCTCTAATGTGTGACATACTGAACTGTGCTTTGCCGTTAGAAAAAGCTAGTTGAAGAGTGTTGTTACATACGACTCTTATTTGCGTGTACCGAGCGGTTAACGCATGCCCCGCTTCGTGAGGCTGGTGTAACAATAAATAGCCGCCAATCTGATCTTCTCCAGGAAGTTCAAAGGTATCGGCTAGTTTCGCAAGCGCCCATATGCTTTTACCGCCACGTAAACTACCAGCAGTTTCCATTGTCATCTGCGCTGCGGTAGTAAAGTCAGAAAAGAACTGGAAGATCTTCTCGTTTTGTACCGGTAAGTACTTGGGGCCGCAATGGGACAATATTGAGTTGTCCGTATCGCGTACAATAAAGAAGCTACTAGGCGTCTGCATGAGCTCCATACCGTTATCCCCGTACTCGGGGGTGGTGATTGTATAACCCGGACGCTTACTAACTGTCCAGTCAAGTTGTGCTGCAATCATCATTTCTTGTGGGGTGAGGTTGGGGTCCACTTTAACACCTTCGCGGTGCCAAGGAACCTCTCCGGTCCACGCCATACTTTCTACTGCTGCAACCATTTCGTTCTCCTTTCTAGGGTTTTTGGTAAACGCCGTGTGCGCTACCTATTACCTACTTTAGCGGGGACTAAAGCGAAAGTAAAGCAGTACTAACAGCGCCAGAGTAAAAGCCCATAGCCGCGAGAATCCCCGGCCAATTAAAAGGTGCGTCCGTAGAAAACTCTGGTTCGCTCTTCCAACTCATTGTATCGAAGTACTCTACATCGGCAGGAATCTTATACACCTTGATCGTTTTATCTTTCTTAGCGAGGACATAACACTCACCGCCATGTAATACCCGATTGTAGAGCCATGACTTTTGCATAGGACGTAGACCGATCTGATTTCCACGGACTACCTTCAGCTCGACCCAAATCTCTCGACCACGATAACAACCATTAACATCAGGAATACCTGAAGCAGTCGCTCCCGACTCGATCCGTTGCCAATGGATACCAGTAGAGTTATCCCGCAGTTGCTTCCAGAGTAGGCTTTCTTTTGGCATAGTCTCTTCCTAAAAGTAGAGTGAACTTATGATTGTTTTTAGCAATTTTGATATCGAAGTGCTGCTCAAGATGCGATCTGAACAGCTCCCTGCGGATAGATAGAGCCATAGAGTCGTTTTCTTTGTAGTCCTCACTAATCGTATCCCACAGGTCTTTCGCTTTCTGTCCTCCCGAGTAGTAGTCTCCATCGCCTACCTTGCATCGAATCACAATCTGTGAAACTCTTTGCCGAGTGATCCCGTACTTTTGACCGAGATCTTGTAGAGTGATATCTGTAGATAAATACTCCTCATAAATTTTTGAGTAGATTTCCTGTTGTTCTAGTTTTCGTAAAATTTGTATTCCTGAAGTCATTCCTCAGCCTCTCCCCATGTTTTCCCAAATTCAGAATCAACAGTCAACGGTACAGCTAGATCTACGCATCCGACCATTTTTTCTACCACCATCCGAGCTTCCTCATCACTTGTAATAGAGTAATCAAGCTCATCGTGTATTTGTATATGAGGGACATACCCCTCTTTCCATAGAGCGAGCATGGCTAATTTAGTCATATCTGCTGCTGACCCTTGGATCAATCTATTTAAAGCTTTATAAGTGTAGGATCGTTTAACTGTTCCATACTTTTCTCGAGCTTCTTCTTCGGGGAGCGGCATAGAGTCACCATTAGATGCTTCCCAATAATCGAAACGACATTGCCGTCCCCCGAGTGTCGTAATATACCCTCGCTCGTTAGCTATCCGAGTGCACTGAGCTTGTAAAGCTTTAACAAACGGAACTCGTTCGTGGTATTTTTTGAGTAGAGCGTTAGCCTCGTCAGGTTCTAATCCAAGCTCTCTAATCAATTTACTTTGACCCATTCCGTAGGTCAGTCCTAAATTAATATTCTTCGCTTGTTTACGGGGTATCCCTGCCATATCTGCTACGATCTGGTGGAAATCTGCGCCGTCCTCGGAATAGGCTTTTACGGCCTCCTTAGAGCCGCGTAGAGCGAGCTGCGAAGCGTAGTGGACCGTTAGCCTAGGTTCTTGTTGCGAGTAGTCGAAAACGCCCCATTTAGCCCCGTCTTCAGGGATAAATAACGACCGAATAAGTTTACCGAGCTCAGGATCTCGAGCCGGTACTTGTTGTAGATTTGGGTTAGTGTAACTAAAACGCCCACTAACCGTACCACCCCCATCGTTGCGTAATGGGTGCGCTTCTGCGTGAATCCGACCATTAACGGTATGACCTAAAATCATTTTTTCAACAAACGTTGTGCGAGCTTTATTAATCTTGCGTAACTTAACGATTGTTTGCGGTAGCTCATGCTCATGAGCCTCTAGCCATGGCGCTTGGAAACTTGCCATACCCTTCTCAGTTTTAGGATACCAAATATTGTTTTCTTTAAATGCTTTCTCTATCGAAGCATTAGCCCACATTTCTACAGTAGTTCCAAACTTACGTTTAAACTCTACTTGCATCTGTTGCTCGCGTTTAGAAAGTTCTTCACAAACTTGTTCTGCTCGATCTGTATCTATCCGAACGCCTCTCCACCGCATTTCTAATAAAAGCGGAATCAAATCACATTCCATCTTAAATACTTTATCTAAACCACTTTCTTGAATCTGGGCGTGTAATTTATTCCACAGTTTTAATGTTAAAACAGCGTCTTGTTCTGCATAAGGACCAACATACCGAGCAGGTAACTGATGCATACCTGACTTAGCGTTTACGCCCCAAGCTTGAGCCGCTTGCTCAAGTAGGCTCTCGTCTTTAATCTCGTCACAATAATCTTTACCAAGGTTATTAAGTGAATACGATCTTCGGTTTTCGTCTAAAAGTGGGGCCGCGAACATCGTATCGTACATTTGAGTCTTAATTTCTATTCCTTCTCGTTTTAACCAGCCTGCGTCATATAACGCATTGTGGAAAACTATCGGGCCTTTATGATTTTCTAAAGTACGCTTTAGCCATCGCGTTACAACATCTTCATCTAAATTACCACCGCCTGAGTGCCGCATAGGTAAGTAACCCGACCAAGCTTTAGATGCTAAAGATACCCCGACAATATGTCCGTCACCGGTTGCCCATCCCGGTCCTTTACTAAGTAGAGAGGGATCGTAGGTTTCTAAATCGAGCGCGATGGTTTCATTGGAATCGAATTTAGGTAATACGTCTGGGGCATTCCAGTCGCTATCTGGGGTGAATAAGGGCAGCTGATTACTCATCCGTTGATTTCCACTCCTCAGGCTCCTGCCATTCAAGAACTTCTACTTCTTCTGTTTCTCCGTGGCGTACAAAGTGTTCTACTAATAATAAGTATCGGCGCAAGTCTCCTATATCATCGAGTAACCCGTCTTCTCCTTTATAGCGTCTAGCCGCCTCAAAAATATCCCAACTAACTGTTTTAGATTGTTGCTCGATACGATCAAACTTCCGAGCTAACATCATAAAAGCCCCAGTACCGCCGCGCCGTCTCCAAGAATTCCCGTAAGATTTTTCAGCACTAATCAACTGGGTTAAATCTTGCTGAGCGAGGTCGCGCATCTGTTCCCATTTCTTATCCATTTTTACCCTCGTAGTTTGTTCTTCTTTTAAGAATCCAGTTTCTGCATGCGATTTGCCAATCTTCTGCTTTAATTTGTTCAAGATAGCTTTCGGCTTTAACATAGTTCCGTTCCTTTTTATGCGCTATAAATGCCAAGAGCATTGGATAAATCACATCATCAAAAAAGTTATTAGCGTAAACTTTATTAAAATGTTCTGAAGCCTCTACAGAGCCTTTCCAATCAAAAGACTCAAGCTCATTCATAAAAAACTTACATTCGTTTATAAACAAACGAGGTTTAGTTACAACTGGGATAGTGTTGGGATAACTACCGAAAAGGGTAAAGCCGTAATCAGTCGGAAACAATTTCTTCCACAATTCATTTTCATAAACATGAAAGCTATCGCTAACTTGTCGATAATCACCTATCTCAACGTCTAGGGCACTTGCCATATACTCTTGCAAAATCGACATATGAACAGCGTTAGCGCCGTAAGCTCCCCAAATCATGTCATTAGAGCGATTACACACCGTCATTTCTAATTTGTTTTCACGGATCTTAAAATAGATGTTTGTATTACAAGGAATGTCTTTACTAGGGCTGTCTAAATCATGAACCGGATCCCACATTTGTAAAACTACGCGCCTAGAGTTTGGATCTTTAAGTAGCATAATAAGCGCCGTATCAATTTGATCATGCCAGTAGTTGATCCAACGATGGCCATAAGCTCCGTTTAAGTTTTCCATATCGTCTGAAAAATTTTTCATCCCAGCGTTAAACGGGGTTAGTGTTTTAAGATCTCTTCGACCAGCCATCATCCATATAGATTCAAACAAATGGAAGAAAGGGTTTGCGTCTCGACGCTTGTCAAATAAAACCCTTTGCCACGGTCTGTGGTAAACAGTAGTTACTGGTTCGTTAGCTTCTAGTGTTGGCCCGTTTCTACTTTCTTGTCTGCGGTAATTTATCTCTGTACCGAATAAGTCTAGCCCTCGGTAAAAGGCATCATTAACATTGTTTACCTTAATAACCTTCATAGATACTCTCTATTTGTTGCCTGATGATAAAGTCGATCTCAAACTTCCTAAGTTCAGTTCGAATATTTATATGAGTTAATGCGTCTTCGTAGCCGCTTGGCATGTTTCTGTTATACCAAGCAAACTCTAAAAATCTGCGGTAATGTTCTAACACTTCTTCGCTACGTTCTTCTGATATAGCTAAACAGTGTTCTTTAAGTCTCCCCATCTACTTTCTCCTCTTTCTAAGTCCTCGATTAAAGGACGGTTTCTTTCTTTATAGTTATAAACGCTTCGTGTACGCCCTTCTTTACTATGGATTCGTGAGTATTTATCAAACTCACAAAGCCCTCCTTCAATCTCCCGCATCTCGAACGGGTACTTAAAGTTTTCTAAATCTAAAGCCTCGCTACAAATCCAATAGAGTTCTTGCATTTCAGAGTTCCAATCATGCGAACGTCTGCAGAAATCTAAAGGCCGACCCGTTAATCGATTTAAACCCCGCATCGCTCCCGGTCCTGCATTAGCCCAAGTCTTAATATCAGTTGCTTCATTTAAGAAGTATGTATGTCTTAGGTCTGTTACTAATTCATAAGAAACAAAAGGACCGATATAAGGGTATTGAAGAAGAAAAGTCCAAGCTTCTTGTAACGTAGTCATCTCTTCTAGCTTTTTAATCAGCTCTTCTCTGTGATACCAAATATGAGAAACACATTCAGCAACACCTGTAACTTTATTCATTCGGTTAGGGGTTTTAACAATGTAAGCACCCGTAACCCATTTAGGCTGTTTCGTGATTTCTTCGATGGCTTTTTCACGATTCCAAGCGCGGTGTAGGTTATTATCAAGAAGCGTTCTACCTGTTTCGATAAGGTTAAAGAACCTAAAGATAATCGTAGCCATTGCTACGTCTGGGCTATCCTTTAGCGGCTCTCGGATATGCTCTCTAAACCAACGAGTCGTACGATCGTCTTCACGGAAAACTTGACAAAACTTAAATTCTCTAAGTATCGGATCGTCGGTCCAAGGTGGCTCTTGTAAAAGCTCTTCTTTTCGATGTCGAATACGTTCCCGCTCTTGTATCCAATACAAGTACGTTTCAACACGCTCGGGCAGAAACTGCATATTTTCCTCTAAGTTGTCTGATAGGTACGATCCAAGTGATATAACAGTCAGTACAACAGCGACCTACTTCATCAGGTAAAATAGGTTCAGGACTATGACTATCGTAAGTCTTGGGAATTTTAGTTTGACAAATTAAACATTCACCCTTTACTGCTTTAGCAAATTTCAACTATTAGGTTTCCTTAAAATCCACGCACAGTTGTTAGAAACTTGTGGGAAGAAAACTGCGGCAACCATTCTTAAAAACTGTCGACCGTATCGGTTACTAAGCATTTCGAATTGTTTTGGGCTCCAACTAGGAAGGCCAAAGTTATCGATATCATGGTTACGCATTGCTCTCCGTAATTTAGGAATCTGTATAAACGTACCGACAACCGACTGAAGTTCCCACCGTTTTTCAAGCTCAGTTTTAAGTTCTTCAAAGCCCCACTCATAAACATGATCCTCGGGTAACTTATCGTTAGATCCGTCATGGTTAGGTGTGGTGAAGTAGAGTAACCCTCCGGGCTTAGTCACGCGGTCTACCTCGTCGAGCCAAGGTGGTACAAATTCAGGTTTCATATGTTCAATAACTTCAGTAGACCAACAAAAATCTTTAGAAGCATCTGGTACATCTAGTATCGGGTTTACTGTTAAATCTTGAACGGTGATTGTTGCATTAAAATTCTTTAGCCACTGCGAGTCATTTATATCCCCACCCCCGTTTGACCACCACGGTATTTCTTGAGTAACTGCAGGATCAATATCGAACCCGTGATAACTCGAAATTACACTTGATTTTTTAACAGTGTAGGCTTTATACAAGTTTCTAAGAACCCATAGCTCACCACATCCGATTTCTAAAACATCTAGCGGCATTGCTAACTCGATCGATTCTTCGATACATAACGAAGAAATTTTATCGAACCGGCTAATGTGGGTTAGCTCGTCAGGTCGCCAATTAGCTAAAACTCCAGCACCCGCAATATCCATTCGAGTATTCTTGCTGTCGTTTTCGTTAACAGTTAATTTTTTCCTAATGGAAGCCATCTCTTTCTCCTTTATTAAACTATTAAAATTTTACTTTAACACCTTTACCAAAGTAAAGGAGTTTATATTGGAAAGTACTTTGACGAGCGAGGCTCGATTAAATACAGGTTTTCTTTTGCCCGAGTTAACCCTACATAAAACACTCGTGATTCATCATCAGGGTTTTTCTGGTATGAGTTATAAATACGACTTGACAAATCTGTCATTAAAATAACGTTAGTCGCTTCGCCGCCTTTAGCGGCATGGATCGTCGATAACCTAATTCTAGGTTCCTTCGTTATTTTTTCACCACGTCTAAGCATCGCTCGGATATAGCTTCGCTCACTTACTGACATCGCATCGAAGACATCGTACCAATATTCGTTTTGTAAAGACGGTATGTGGTTTTTAACTTCTTCGAAGGTGATGAACTTATCAAAGTCTAAATTAGCTAGAGAGTTCGGTACGCGAAGTTTCATATAAGAAACGGCATTGATAAGCTCGGTGACGAGAATAGACCCCCCAGCTCTTATAGATTCCCAATCTTTAACTGATTTAATTTTTTTCTCTGAAATACTTGAGCGGTTTTTCATTTTAAAAAACCAACCCTCTGAACGACAGTAATTTTCCACACCTTCGAGAAGATAATTTGTCCTAGCCAGAACTAACCACTCTCCTTCAGACATGTCGATAGATTCATAAGACGCTTCCCACCGCACTTGTCCTACTTCTTTTCTAGGTTCCCATTTCTTACGAACACGAGAAGCCACTTGTCCGATACAACGCTCCGCCAAACTATGGATTGACCTAGGAATTCTGTAAGACTGTTTAAGAACCATCGCGTCTTTAGAGTTACGAATTAAATAATCAACATCTGCCCCCGCCCAGCGGTAGATAGCTTGATCATCGTCTCCTGCGATATAGATTCGATCCGCATTATCACAAAGCTTCCGAACCACCGCCCATTGTAATGGGGATAAATCTTGAGCTTCATCTACAAACATTACGTCGAGAGTTGGTGCTCGACCCCGCTTCAAAAACATTTCAAGCATGTCTGTATAATCTAGGACCATTCGATCTTTTTTAAATAAATTAAGCCCTCGAGAAAATCGTTCTAACTCAAACCACCCAACGACATCGTCAACATCCTGCCACTGTTCCTCTAACGAGACCTGACGCATGCGGGCAAGATTCTCAATAAATAGTAATCGGTCATCCTTAGACACGCTAACAATGTTTCCGTCTTCACTGTTTACTGAACCCGTTAATTTTAAATTGAGCTTATCGTTTAAGTCTTTAAAATCTCGACCAGCTAGAACAGAATCTTTAGAAAGCCCTAGCTGAAGGAAGCATAAAGAATGAAGCGTTCTAAAATATGGCAATTGTTTTTGACTAATTTCAAAACGCTCTAACGCTCTTGTCTTCCCCTCCTTCACCGCTTGTTTTGTAAAAGTAAAAAACCCTATTCTTTCTGGTTGCGTACCTCGTTCGAGTTCTTCTTCAAGAAGCCCTAGCAAGGTACTTGTTTTCCCCGTCCCCGGAGGGCCTAAAATCACCTGTGCTCTAGCCGTTAAAGTCATATAGGACTCTGGTTAAATTCAGGTAATTCATGGCTCTCGGTTTGTATCTCAAACTCGGGAATATGCCAGACGTTTACGCCTTTTCCTTTTATGTTAAAGAAGTGAGCTTCGCCATTAAAATCTCTTAGACGAGCTGTTAACTTACTGCGGTGATAATCTCTAAAGTTTTTCCTGTGTAGAAAGTCCATTAAATCAGCTAAACGAAAATAAGTTCGGCCTCTATCGCTCCACGGTTTACCGAGTAGTAACTCGTCTTTTTCTCGAGCAGGACGTTCTGTACAAAAAGTCTCTAGTAACTCACTAAAATGTCCTTCGGTAGACGCGTCTTTCGGTACTTCAATAATAGTCAACTTATCAAGTAATTGCTGGATCACTTGTCGCCATACGTTATCCCGTACTTTCGGAGGAATCGTATTAAGCATGTCCATACATTTACGCTGAAACTTAGTCTGATTAAGAAGTTCTTCAGTCTCTAGTTCAAGACGACCACCTTCCACGTCTAAAAACCAAATCGGAGGGTCACTGTTTTGTTTAGTTAGATTACTAAATAACGGTGTCCCACCTGAAGCGCCAACACCGAACTTTCTGGTACGGCAAAGTGAGCTATTACAATGGCTCGCGATAGGCTGGTCATTACAACGGTAGAAATAATCCTTGCGCTGTACTTGCTTGCTTATCGTTAAAACTTCTTGAGCACCTAGCGGGGGTTGCATATACTCATGGTTAATCTGCTCGATACGCTTTTCCCAATCGTCGGGATATTTCTTACGCAAGAAAACACCGATATTAAATAGACCAGAGTTCCTCATACCTTTTGGAAAACCTTGAGAAATAAGGTGTTCTAAACAAGGTGGTGAATACTCTAACCACTCGACATCTTTAACCGCAGGTGCTGTATCAAGTTTATTAAGTTCTTCTTCAGTTAACGTGATTGTATCCACGTAATCTAAAAACTCCCTAGGGGTAAACGTTTTACCTGTAGGGCTAAACCCATATCTCGTTGAATCGTCTCCTCCGAAGTACGGCATGTTAAGGGTACTTCCTCGATCTCCTCTTTCTAATAATAGTTTAGTTTGTTTTGGGAAAATTTCTGCAGTCCCAAATCCGATTGCTGCGGCTACTTGACGCAATTTTTTCTGCATTAGCGATGCAGGAACTGGGTCAAACACGAACAAAAATAGATGCGCTCCACCACTTTTAGAACGACAGACAACTAACGGAAGCTTAAACTTCTTGAGTTTTTTAGCTAATCCTTTTAGGTCAAGAGGGTACTCATCAATATCGATAGCACCCCAAACACACGAGTTGTTTTCGTCTATAGAAACAATACCTATGCTTTTTTGACCTTCAAGATGAAGTCGCCACAAATCAATTAGTTCTTCTTTATTTAAAGTTTTTGATATTGTGACGACCTGTCCTTTAGCCTTTCCATCTTCTCTCGTTTCACTAGTAGGTGTAAAAACACTATATGCATGTCGTAGCCCAGCTAACTTTTGAGCAAATTCTTCTTGTAACGACATTTTTCACCTTCAATTAAAACGGGATATCTCCAGACTCTTCGTCAACAGCACCTTCCTGTTTGACTTGTACGTTTCCAGACCTAGCCGCAGTCATAAAATCTCGGGCTAATCTAGCAAGATCTATCGGCGTAGGCTTTTCTTTTTCTACAGTAAATCCGTACCAGCTACCTAAATCGTTAGACTGCTCAACAGTTTTTATTCTGTAAACGTTAGCGAACATCGGAGCTAAAACCATATCTCCTGCAGAGTTTTTAACTCGAGAGGTTTTGAGCATAGAGTTCCAACGTCGAGAAAAACTAAGTTGACTAGACGTAAAACTTAATAGAGCTTCTTCAGGCTCTTCTTCATTATTAACGATGATTGCAAAGTACTGAGCAGTTTCCTGTACTTCATTACCGTTAGCTAACAGGTACTTTTTCTTTTCGTTTTGTGTAGCCGATTTGAGAATATCTACAGTATGCTCAGAGTTTACAATACCGCCGCCTGCGTCTCGAGGAACCCATTCGATGTACTTTTTGGTATAGGCACAGGGGATAACTAATATACCTTCATCACCATCGTATACAGCATTCGATACTGTATTAAACAACATACCCTGAGAAGCACCTTCAATATATTTCGCGTGATTCTTCTTTAATTGCGGAGAACCTGATTGCAGTACCCTAACAAAAGGTATCGCGTAATCTCCAGAATCTGTATCTTCTAACCCAGTCCCACCAGATAACAGATCATCATCTAATACTAATACCTCACCAGCTGTCGCTTGTGCAACTTCTTTACTAGCCATTGTTTACTACCTCTTATTTTCTATTTTTGAGCGAGATCCCACGTAGATCCCGAAAGTTTCAGAAGGTATATGCCTTCCTAGCGTGAGTTGTTCTTTCACAAACGCTTTAAGCGTAGACGAATGAACACCTTGCTTAACGTCCGGGGACAGACCTAATTGTTTCAATTTAGCGATAGTATCTTTAGCTTTACTATCTTCGTCTTTCCCGAAGCTAAGATTTACTTGGTTTTTAATAATCCCACCATGTCCGTTTTCTTGTAACCACTTAAACGCTTCTTCCTCATTTTTCTGAGATATATGCGCTTGATAAAACGGGGAAACCGAGATTTTAAAACCTGTAGCCGTAACGAATTCCATCAAATTAGCCGCAAGCATCGCTTCTGGTAATTTTTGTTCTGACACGACTCTTAGTTCTTCTTTCTTACTTTTAAGGCTTTTTTCTATTTCTTCTATCTCTTTTTGCAAGGCTACTTGTTCTTGCGCAATATCCGAAATAGATTTAAGTTCTTCATCAGGGGTAGCCTCGACCCATTCTTCAACACTATTAGAACCCGTAAGTTCTTCAAACGATAGCTCAGTATTCTGAGACATTTAACTCTCCTAAATTATCAGAATTAGATTTAGAATACAGCTCGATTTCTACTGAATAGTAATCTCGAGACTGACGATCCCACTTTAATACTTTAAACCGCCCGTGATTAATCGCAGCAGCAACAGCGCAACAAAGACCTATCGAAGCGGGATCTCCCATCAACAATAAGTAATCGTCGTCGCTATAGTTAGCTAAGATTCTTTTTACCGTTCTCACGGCAGGGGCAGTTGTTAGCATTAGATTAGTCCTGCTAGGCAGTACTACTTCTAAGTCGCCAAATTTTGAAGCTGGTAGAACGTTACGGCCATCAACTTCCTGTACCACATAAACAGTCATATCTTTCTCCTTTATACGGATCCTTACTTTATAAAAACTAAACACCAAAGTAAAGGACTATTTACTGTATTAGATTATTACTATTATTC
>UEXM01001814.1_pt1 | contig 16647 bp, 21 predicted proteins | sample 1796661 | NCBI WGS metagenome assembly UEXM01 (sample SAMEA4772469, study PRJEB27181) | metagenome | reverse complement strand
CAAGGAATTACTTCTTTTAAATTGCAATGAAGGAGATACATATGCCTAAACTACCACGCTATGTACAAGAACGAGCTTCACCCTCTGGGGTGATCTCATACCGCTTTAACCCGCCACAGAACCTTGTTGATGAGGGTGTGGTAAAACGTGAGGAATATGGAACAGACTTAAAACAGGTACGCAAGATTGTTCGTGATCACAACAAGGCGATTGACACATGGCGTGAAGAACAATCACAGATTGTACGAATAAAGTCTAGCAGCAAGGTTACTGATCTCATTAACTATTACTACATGTCTAATGATTTCAATGCCTTACGTCATACAACTAAGGTTGACTACAGGTACTTTCTAACTGTGCTGCACCAGACTATGGGGTGGCGTAAGTATGAACACGTTACCTCTAAAGTTGCAAAGCAAGCATACGAAGAGTGGGTCAAACGTGGCATCAGTTTCGCTAATCATGCGGCAACATGTGCCAGTAGAGTGTACAACTATGCAATACAGATGGAGCATACTACATACAATCCTTGGGCAAACATCAAGCGTAAGTCACCACAACAACGTAAGGTAGTGTGGACACATGATGATGTTGTCAAGTTTCTTGACGTAGCATACAGCGACTTTGAGTATCGTAACATTGGCCTGATTGTTCAGATGGCATACGAGTGGTGTCAGAGACTAGGTGACATGCGTATGTTGACATGGGATAACATTGACTTTCGTACACAGAAGCTCACTCTTGAGCAGAGTAAACGTAGGGCTGACGTAGAGCTACCAATATCAGAGGATCTATTACACATGTTGAACGAACAGCGTAATGACTTTGGTTTTCAAGACTACGTTGCCCCACATCCTAGACCTACGGATGGTTCGTATAACCCTTATGCTATGGAGAGACTATCCAAAGTGGGTAGACGGGTAATGCGTTTAGCTAAACTACCCGAAGAGTTACGTCTTATGGACTTACGTAGGACAGGTGTAACACAGATGGTGGATGCTGGTGTACCATTGCCCCAAGTTATGGCGGTGACAGGACACAATCATGTGTCTTCTGTGAAACCATACATGAAGCATACGTACATTAGTGCAAATAGTGCCTTGACACAGAGAAATGTAAGTGTATCCTTGAGTGGAGCGAACAACATAGAAAGTGATACAGCATGAATATGAATGATCTTATACATGATTTAGGACTAGCTAATGGTCAAACTAAACGTATGACATGCCCGTCATGTAATACTAAGAATACATTTACTATTACTAATAATATGGGTAAGATCATATGGAACTGTTACAAAGCTGGGTGCAGTGTGTCGGGTGGCACACGTACTCAACTGACTGCTGATGACATACGTAAGTCATTGGGTAGTGTTGCAGAAGAGACACATGTATCAACATTCTCAAAACCAGATTGGTTTGTACGTGATGATGCAAAGATCAGAGACTTCTGTGACCAGTGGGAGCTAGACCCACAAGATTTAGGCTTGTTGTATGACGTTAAGGAACATCGTGTGGTGTTCCCTGTTATACACAACGGAGTTACAGTCGATGCCACAGGCAGATCACTAGGTAAACGTATACCTAAGTGGAAAAGATATGGTAAAAGTGACTTGCCATACGCTTCTGGACGTGGTAAAACGGCTGTAGTTGTTGAGGACTGCGTAAGTGCTGCTATTGTAGGTGATGGTGGTGTATATGTCGGGGTCGCAGTGTTGGGTACATCATTGTCCAATGGACACAAGAAGTACTTGTCGCAGTTCTCAACAGCAATAATTGCATTAGACCCCGATGCGTTACCCAAGACACTGCAGTTTGCACGAGAGCTACGTCAGTATGTGGATACAATCAAGATCCTATACTTACGTGACGATTTGAAATACCGTAACCCTACCGACTTTGAAAACCTTACAACACTAGGAGACACATAATGGAATTATCATTGATACGTAGTCTGATGGACAAAGACTTCTATGACGAGCATCGTGGTGCACGTTGTCCTGACAGACTATTCAGTAAAGATGTACGCAAGATCAAGCAGTCTATTGACACTGCTATGGATCGTTATGAACGTACAGTTACACCAGCAGAGATTGAGGCATTGTTCATGGCGAACAACCCCACTCTTACAACAGCACAGAAGACTGCTTACAGCCACCTGTTTCGTCAGGTAAGCAAAGAGCAGCCAATGGGCAGTGACGTAGCACAAGAGGTGCTGTCTAAGCTGTTCCAACAGGTAGTAGGTGAAGACATTGCCAACCTTGGCTTTGACTACGTAAACGGTGACAAGACTAGCCTTGAGCCATTGCGTATGATGCTTGAGCAGTATGGCGATGACTTCACACCTAATCTAAATGTTGAGTGGGAAGACATTGACTTTGATACCATCATGGAACTCAATGACCTTGAGGCACGTTGGATATTCAACATCCCTACATTGACACGTAAAGTTGAGGGTATCAATGCTGGTCACTTGATTGAGATAGGTGCACGTCCTAACACAGGTAAGACATCCTTTCATGCATCACTTGTTGCTGGACCTAATGGGTTTTGTGATCAAGGTGCACGAGTAATTGTACTGTGTAATGAGGAAGGTTATGGACGTGTAGTAATGCGTTACATCAATGCTGTAAGCGGCTATGACAAACACCAGTTAAAAGATCCACAGATTAGAAAGAAAGCACTACAATCTTTTTTAAAGATTAAACCTAATCTAATGTTTAAAGATGCGACAGGTCGTGACATGAATTGGGTTGAGTCTGTATGCAAGTCTTACAAGCCAGATATTATCATACTAGACATGGGCGATAAGTTTGCCCGTACTGCTGGGTTCTCACGTCCTGATGAAGCACTCAAAGCTAACGCCATACACGCACGTCAGATTGCAAAGCAACAAGAGTGTGCAGTATTTTACATGTCTCAACTGTCTGCTGATGCAGAAGGTAAGGTTGTACTCAACCAAGCCATGATGGAAGGGTCACGTACAGGTAAGGCAGCAGAAGCTGACCTTATGATTATGATCTCCAAGAACCCTACAATTGAGGGTCAAGAGGAAGAAGACAATCAACGCCACATCAATGTGGTAAAGAACAAACTGTCTGGTTGGCATGGCATTGTTCACACAGATCTTGAGTATAAGATAGCGAGGTATGTATCGTGAGTGAGGCATTAACAGCATTAATGATACTACTATTTCTAATCTGTGGTATCATATGGATAATAATAAGTGAGGTAAATAAATGATACAAACATTTTACGTAGATCACATGGGTACAGACTTATCTGTGGCTAATGCAGCACGAGTAAGTTTTGGTAAACGTAGTGATCTGGATTGGAGTGACCCTTGGAGTCCACCCAAGTTGAAAGACAAGGACGCCAAGCTCATACGTTACTTAGCCAAGCATAAGCACATCAGCCCCTTTGGGCATTGCTTTGCCAGCTTTCATATCAAGGCACCAGTGTTTGTAGCACGTCAGCTAGTCAAGCATAAGTTTCTGCGCTGGAATGAAATCAGTCGTAGGTATGTGGACAGTGAGCCTGAGTTTTATGTACCTACAGAATGGCGTGGGCGTAGTGCCGACAAGAAGCAGGGCAGTGAAGGTGTTGTACCTATCTCTGGAGAAACTATGAGGGTTGCCTCTAAAGCATCTATGTGGTCAATTAGAAACTATACAGCATTACTTAATGCAGGTGTGTGTCCAGAGCAAGCACGTATGGTACTGCCACAGAGCATGATCACTGAGTGGTACTGGTCAGGTAGCTTAGATGCATTTGCTGACATGTGTAACCTACGCTGCAAGCCTGACACACAGTACGAGACACAGGTTGTAGCTGGACACATTGACACAGAGATGTCTAAGCTGTTCCCTGTGTCGTGGAAAGCATTAAGGGAGAACGAATGATGAGAGGTAACATTGACGGTGCAATCAAAGCGTCAGCTATTGTAGCTTTACTTATAGCAGCACCACCTGTGTTGATAGCTATGACGTATGACGAATACCCAAAGTATTGCAAGCTGTCTATCTTGCTACCATGTATAGGAGTGAACGATGAGTGAAATTAAAGTAACAGACATAGAAGAACACGAGGATGGCAGTGCTACACTGCAGGTAGAGTGTGCCCCTGAGATATTCGCAGCTATCTTTAACGTAGGATTTGTTGAGTTAGTAAAGAAAGGTCTGGAAGATGAGAGGTGGCAGACCTGTGTAAGTTGCGGTGGCCCAGCACAGAACGATACCTGTGGCTTCTGCTTAGAGGAAGAGTAAGATGATTAAACCCATGACGCAAGAAGAAAGAGAACGTGCAACTGAGAGGAGACTTACTAATATGACTACATCAAAATCAATATGCGAGATACGTTTACATAATGCTATGATACGTAACAACTTGACACTAGAAGAGTGCATAAATGCCATAGATACATATGCAGAAGATAAAAAGTTTCATGAGCATCTTGACAGTCTGTACAATGTAGAACAGGATACATGGGATGATTGGCACGATGGAGATATAAAGTAGGAGACAATATGATACTGACCCTTGACGTAGAAAACACAGTAACTAAACGCAACGGCAAGATGCACCTTGATCCGTTTGAACCAGACAACACACTTGTAATGGTGGGTATGCTAGATGATCACATGAATGAAACGATTGTAACGTTTGATCACGCAGAGCAACAACCCACCACAGATGGGCGGCGTATTGTTCAGGATGCACTGGACTCTACCCGCCTGTTGGTTGCACACAATGCCCCTCACGATCTTGTATGGTTGTGGGAGTCAGGCTTTACTTATGACGGTGACATCTTTGATACCATGTTAGGCGAGTACGTATTGCAGCGTGGGCAGAAAGAGGCACTGTCACTTGAGGCATGTGCAGAACGCTATGAGCTTGACACTAAGAAGCAAGACACACTCAAAGAATACTTCAAGCAAGGCTTGTCTACTCGTGACATACCACACGCAGAGTTGTCTGAGTACTTGTCACATGACTTACATGCTACGCAGCAATTGTTCAATCGTTTGCAGACGAAGTACGAGGAGTGCAGTTCACTGGAACCAACGATCACTCTGACCAATCAGCTTGCAATACACCTTGCACGTATTTACCAACGTGGCTTTCAGGTAGACATGGATGCATTGATGAAGGTGCGTGATGAGTTTGAGCAAGAACGTAATGTCCTTTCAATTGCACTAGAAGAACAGGTTGCAGATCTTATGGGTGACAGACCCATCAATCTCAACAGCCCAGAGCAGAAGTCATGGGTAATCTACAGCCGTAGGCCACATGACAAAAAGGTGTGGGCAGACTTGTTTGATGAACGTATGCCTGACACAGAGTATCGTAGCACAGTACGACTACACAGTGACAGGTTGTACAAGCAGAAGGCACACCAGTGCAAAGCGTGTTACGGCACAGGACAGGTAAGAAAGGTAAAGAAAGATGGTACTCCATTCGCTAGGACAAATAGATGCACTGCTTGTAATGCTGCTGGCTTTGTATACACTGATACCACTACTCTGGCAGGACTAAAGTTCTCACCACCTACAGCCAAGTGGGTAAGCTCCAATGGCTTTGGTACAGATAAAGGTAACTTGCTATACCTTGAGGGCATTGCACGTTCCAAAGGTATGAAAGAGGCAGAGCTATTCTTACAGAACCTACGTAGATTGTCTGCAGTAGAAACATATCTCAGTAGTTTTGTAGAGGGCATAGCAACGCACGTAAAGAATGACGGTAGACTGCATGTACGCTTACTGCAACACCGCACTGGCACAGGCCGTTTATCAGGTGCAGACCCTAACATGCAGAACATGCCACGTGGTGGTACGTTCCCTGTCAAGCGTGTGTTCACATCACGTTGGGAAGGTGGTCAGATTATGGAAGCTGACATGGCCCAGTTAGAGTTTCGTGTTGCTGCGTTCCTTGCACAAGATGCTACTGCCATTGAAGAAGTGTCTACAGGCTTTGACGTACATGCTTACACTGCACAGGTCATCAGTGATGCAGGTCAGCCTATGTCACGTCAAGAGGCTAAGGCGCATACGTTTGCACCTTTGTACGGTGCCAGTGGTTTCGGTAGGTCACAAGCAGAAGCGACATACTACCAACAGTTTACGACAAAGTATTCTGGTATTGCCAAATGGCATGAGGCACTAGCCAAAGAAGCATTGAACACAGGCAAGATCACTACGCCATCTGGACGTGAGTTTGCTTTCCCTGACGTTGTACGTAGACGCTTTGGGGGTGTGACATTTTTCACACAGATAAAAAATTATCCAGTGCAATCGTTTGCAACCGCTGACATTGTACCCATATCTTTGATATACATAGATAGGTTACTAACAGCAAACAGGCTACACAGTTGTGTAGTAAACAGTGTACATGACTCAGTTGTGATTGATGTGCACCCAGATGAGAAGGACAAAGTACTAAAGGTTATTAGCACAGCTAATGATAAACTAATCGCAATCGTCAACCGCAAGTGGGGCATAGATTTCAATGTACCTCTATTATTAGAGGCAAAGATTGGTCCGAATTGGCTTGACGTAAAAGATGTAATATGATATAACCACCATTCGTCTAAAAGAAAAGGAGACTTAATATGAATCAAGTATCAACAATCGACACAAACAATTTCTCAGCAATGGCCCAAGCAATGGGCATGAACGCAGATGCACCAAAGCAATCTGCTAAGTCAAGTACGCTTGCACGTTTACGTATTCATCATTCACCCATCATGGGTCAGCAAGAGATTGCTGGTAAGATGAAGAACGTAGAGGTTGTAAGTGGTGGCACCTACAAGCTAGAGATCCCAGATGGGCCTACATACTACGCTGATAGTGTGTCTATTCGTCCTTACCTACAACGCTTCATGCACAAGAAGTTTGTCATGGGTAATGAGTCAAGACCAAACCGTTATGTCAAAACTGTTATGGCTAATGACCTTAACGCTGACATGAAAGACAACGATGGCGGCTTTAATTGTGGTAAACCTGCTGGCTTTATCCAAGATTGGGCTGCGCTACCAGACAATATGAAAGACTTGATTAGATCAATCAAGCGTGTTCGTGCATTGTTTGGTGTCGTTGAGATGGTCAATCCTACAGACGATCAAGGTAACTCTGTTGACGTAGAGTCTACCCCATTCATCTGGGAGATTGACAACCGTGACGCATTTAAAACAGTCGGTAAAGTATTTGCTGATCTGACAAAGATGCGCCGCTTGCCACCACAGCACTATGTGTCAATGACCACAACAGAAGTACCGTTACCTAATGGTAGCAGCTTCTATGTGCCTAACACTTCACTGGACTTGAACAATACGTTGGACATGGACAATGAAGCACAGGAGAACTTTGCTAGTTTCATGGCATGGATTGAGAATTACAATACGTATATCCTCAACTCATGGGATGAGAACATGCATAAGAATGAAGAGGTTGACACAGACACTGTGGAAGAGTTCGTAGACATTGACGCAGAGGATTTTGTCTAATGAACCATCCTGCTGAACTGGCGATCAATCAGTATCTTGAAGATGCTACATCTGGTAAATCAACAATGTCGGAAGAAACAATCAAACAGATTGGTGCAGATGTAATGGATGCTGTTAGACGCCAGTTTGGTGGGGGCAATAAGCGTGACAAGTTTCGGTTGCGTATGTCCAATGTGGGCAGACCGACTTGTCAGCTTTGGTTTGAGAAGAATAAACCAGAGAGAGCATTGCCTAAGCCAACAACATTCGTAATGAACATGCTGATGGGTGACATCGTAGAGGCAGCGTTCAAGGGTATCATAACAGAAGCAGGAGTTAAGTACGAAGACGATGACAACTTTGTTGAACTACAGTTAGGTGACACTACAGTAAAGGGATCGTATGATCTTGTGCTGGATGGGGCAGTCGATGACGTTAAGTCTGCATCGGACTGGTCATACAGAAACAAGTTTGAATCATTCCAAACACTGAAAGACAGTGATCCATTTGGTTACGTAGGTCAACTGGCTGGCTACGCTAAGGCTGCAGGTAAAAAGGCAGGTGGCTGGTGGGTAGTCAACAAAGCCAATGGTGGAATTAAATATGTTCCAGCATCGGGTATTGACATTGACGCAGAAATTACTACATTAGAAGATACTGTTGACACAGTAAATGCTAACGAGTTTAAGCGTTGTTTTGATCCTGTACCTGAGACATTCAGAGGTAAGGCATCAGGCAACAAAGTACTAAACGGTAATTGTAAGTTCTGTGACTACAGGTTTGAGTGTTACCCTACGCTACAAGAGTTACCATCTAAGGTATCTCAGGCTAAGGTAAAACCCATTGTGCCATACATAGAAGTAAAGGAGTATTAAATGTTAGGTGATGATGAAATAAAAGAAATGCAAGAGCAGATCAATGCTATGGAGCAGGATCTTCTTGAGCGTAAGAAAGCCTTACATGAGGCTAAGTATGCAGGGTTACGTTCCGCTATGGAAGCACGTAAGGCAGCAGAAGCAGCAGTACGAGAAGAACTACGCACACTGGGTGTAGCTACTGTAAGTAGTTTGCCTAGTCCTTGGAATGGGTTGTGGCGTATCTAATGAATGGCAAGCAGTTTGCCGCTGCTCTGAAACATGGGTATAGGAGTGGGCTAGAGATCAAAGTAAAAGACTACTTGGTAGAGCGTAATGTTCGTGTCAAGTACGAAGCCATCAAGATTGAATGGGAAGATCTTATGTACCGCACCTATACCCCAGACTTTGTGTTACCTAATGGGATCATAATAGAAACTAAGGGTAGGTTTACATCAGATGATAGACGTAAACATGCCGCTATTAAGAAACAGCATCCAAAGCTAGACATTAGGTTTGTGTTTGAGAGTAGTAGACGTAAGCTGAGTAAGGGTGCAAAGACAACCTACGGTCAGTGGTGTGAAAGAAATAAGATCCCGTACTATGACAGGATCATCCCAGAAGATTGGTTAAATGAAAAGGGTAAGGACATGCATCCTGATCTAATACATTTCCCATACAAAAAAGTGAAGAGGAAATAATATGGCAGAAGAAAAAGTATTTATGGACTTTGATCCAAATGATTTCATTGTACGTATCACACCTTTCCTAGACCAGAAGGGTAACTGGACAGGGGAGTTGATGGTAGGTACTGTGACTACAGGAGAGAACACTACTACAGACGATGACTACGTAAACCTAATGCGTCTGTGCCACATGGTTTGTGCATCTATCCCAGCTATGGAAGATGACAATGATATACGAGATACACTTGCCAAGTATGCCAATGATGTGTTAGAAGAAGAAGCCGCACCAAAAGCTACAGTGGAAAGTGTAGAAGATAATGTGGTTAAAGTAAAGTTTAATTAGAGGAGATACGTATGTCAGATAAGGATATGGTAAACTCACCAGAGCACTACAACTTTGCAGGAGTAGAATGTATTGATGCTATTCGTGCAGCAACTGGTGAAGAAGGTTTTCAGTACTACCTGCAAGGTAACATTATGAAATACTTGTGGCGGTACAGATATAAGAATGGTATAGAAGACTTACAAAAAGCACAGTGGTATCTAAACCAATTAATTGAGGAAGAGAACGGTGATAGTTAAAGTCTTCCTTACACTAGAACTAGACGAAGACGAATATCCTATTCCTGTGGATGGCTTTGTCGATGAAGAAGTAAAGGATGCACTACAGGAATTTATCTACGATGTAGATGGTATGAAGATTAAAGCAATGAAATTAATTACGGAGTGATGTATATGGACAATTATTTACCAACAGACTATCAATCCTTCATTCACAAGTCACGTTATGCACGATGGCTTGACACGGAAGGTAGGCGTGAGTCATGGTCTGAAACAGTAGAACGTTACATGGATAACGTTGTACGTACTAAGGCTGGCGATGACAGCTACGTAAACAAAATACGTGACGCTATTGTGTCATTAGAAGTAATGCCCTCTATGCGAGCTATGATGACCGCTGGTAAGGCACTAGAGCGTGACAACACTGCAGGGTACAACTGTAGTTACCTACCCGTAGATGACCCTAAGTCCTTCGATGAGGCTATGTTCATCCTCTTGTGCGGTACTGGTGTTGGCTTCAGTGTTGAGAGGCAGTTTGTATCTAAGCTCCCTGAAGTTCCTGAGTTGTTCGACAGTGATACAACAGTCGTTGTCAAAGACAGTAAGGAAGGTTGGGCTAAAGCGTTCCGACAAGTTCTTGCTCTCCTATGGGCTGGTGAGATACCCAAGTGGGATGTCTCTAAGGTGCGTCCTGCAGGTGCACGACTAAAGATCTTTGGTGGTAGAGCTAGTGGCCCTGCACCTTTAGTTGAACTATTCAACTTTGCTGTTACTACATTCAAGGGTGCACAAGGACGTAGGCTTTCAAGCATTGAGTGTCACGATCTTATGTGCTTCATTGGGCAGATTGTGGTTGTAGGTGGTGTACGTAGATCAGCCATGATTAGTTTGTCTAACTTGTCGGATGATCGTATGCGTCACGCTAAGTCTGGGCAATGGTGGGAGACTGCAGCGCATCGTGCGTTAGCCAATAACAGTGTTAGTTATACAGAGAAACCAGATATGGAAACATACATGCGTGAATGGCAGTCATTAGTAGAAAGTAAATCAGGAGAACGTGGTGTATACAATAGGCAAGCAGCTAAAAACCAAGCTAAAAAGTTTGGGCGTAGAGATCCAAATTACGAGTTTGGAACTAACCCTTGCAGCGAAATCATCCTTCGTCCATATCAGTTCTGCAATCTTACAGAAGTTGTTGTACGTGCTACAGACACTCTGGAAGATCTTGAACGAAAGATCCGTTTGGCAACAATTCTGGGAACTATCCAGTCAACCTACACCAAGTTCCCATACTTGCGAAAGGTGTGGTCTACCAATACAGAAGAAGAACGACTGCTTGGTGTGTCACTCACAGGGATAATGGACAATCCCTTGATGACATTAAGTAACAAAGGATTGGAGAAAACACTTGAACATCTTCGTGGGATCGCTGTATCTACTAATGCTGAATGGGCTGACCGTCTTGGTATACCTGTTGCTGCTGCAATTACATGTCTCAAACCATCGGGCACAGTCTCGCAACTGGTGGATAGTGCCAGTGGCATACATGCTCGCCACAGTGCCCATTATATCCGTACTGTCCGTGGTGATAATAAAGATCCGTTGACACAGTTTATGATGGATCAGGGTATACCCAATGAGCCATGTGTAATGAAGGGTGACACGACTACAGTGTTTAGTTTCCCTGTTGCTTCACCAGCAAAGTCAGTCACACGTAACGACATGACTGCCATTGAGCAACTAGAGATGTGGCTTATGTATCAACGACACTTCTGTGAGCACAAACCTAGCGTTACAATCTCTGTACGTGAGGAAGAGTGGATGGAAGTGGGTGCATTTGTGTACAAGTACTTTGATGAGATGTCAGGTGTGTCATTTTTACCACACTCTGAACACACTTATCAACAAGCACCTTACCAAGAGGTAGACAAAGATACATATGACATGGTACTACAGACTATGCCTGAACGAATTGATTGGGCTGGGCTGTCTGAGTACGAGAAAGACGATAACACTGTAGCAATGCAAACTATGGCTTGCTCTGGTGACGTGTGTGAAATAGTAGATATAACATAAAGGAGATATAATATGTTTGAAGTAATAACATTCTTAGCAGGTGCCGTAGTAGTGGCAGACTTCGTTATCCCAATGGTAGTGGATACAGTCTCAGGTATATTCTAATGTATGTGTTGGTGCTCATTATGACATTCCAAGGTGAGATGAAAATACAATCTTATCATACATTGTTTACAGACTACGCTAGTTGCAGGAAAGTAGCAGCACCAATGGAAGAAAGATTAGTGAGCACTAAACCTGCACCAGAAGCAACCGCAGTTACATACTGCATACAGTTACCAACATCTACATAAGGAGAAATAACATGGCAACATTAACATTAGATGACGTGGAGTATGAAACAGATAACTTCACAGAAGAACAAACTAAAATGTTACAGGAGATTACATTTAATAATAATATACAATCTCAACTAAACTATCAGTCCAACAGCTTGCAGATTGCAAGTGAATTACTAGTTGGCAAACTAAAGCAATCACTAGAAACACCAGCAGAATCGGAGTAAGTTTATGAAGAATACTAAGTCTTATAGAGAAGGTACTGAAGCGGAACAAGAGTTTATTTATTTACGTGGAGATAAGTTTGTACGTGCTGCAGACAGAAACGAAAACATAAATGAGCACTGGGATATTTTGGATAGTGAGTTTGGTAGAGTAGATGTTAAAGCAGCAAAGCGTAAGTATCGCAATGGTCCTGTAGACTATACATTGTGGTGGGAACTAAAGACAGTAAAGCGTCCACCCAATAATGAGTCAACAAAAGGATGGGGTGTACCTAATGGTGTTGATCGTTACATTGCAGTTAAGACTGAAGAGTATTTTTATTTAGTGAAACCAGAGAAAGTAATAGATGAAATAAATGACAAATGTAAAGAGTACTACAGAGGTGAGTTCGGATTACACACACGTCCTAATCGTGGTGATCTAATGACAATACTACCTCTATCCTTTGTAGAGAAACACGCAGATCACAAACTTAAAATAGCATAAGGAGTTTCTTATGATAAAAAAGACTAGCAGAAAAGACCGTGGCCTTGGTAAGTATGACGCACCATTGCGCTTTCAATATGATCAAGGTTACTCAGCCTTCAAACGTGGGAAAACAATTAATCCCTTTCACAAGGATACAATGCAATGCAGAGAGTGGGAGAGGGGATTTAATAAAGCCTACTTTGAACAACTAAAAAGAGTATTAAAGTATGAACAAACTAAAGCAGGAAGCGGAGCAGTTTCTACAGGAGAAGTACAACATGTCTGATTTCAATTCGTATCAACGTAATGCATCTAAGACTGCTATCTATCCTGATCAACACAAGATCCTATATCCTGCATTGGGTCTTGCTGGTGAGGCAGGTGAGGTAGCCAACAAAGTAAAGAAGCTTGTACGTGATGGGCCAGATAAGCGCCCTGAGACATGGCGAGAGGACATAGCCAGTGAAATAGGTGACGTACTTTGGTACTGTGCTGCACTTGCTACTGACCTTAACCTTACCTTGGGTATGATAGCTGGTCAGAATGAAGCAAAGCTAAGTGCTAGGAAAACTGCTGGTACAATAGGTGGCAGTGGAGACACACGATAGACAAAAATAAAGGGGGCTTAATTGCCCCCTCTTTTAGTATGCACCTTTGTATGCTTTAGCTATTTCTATTAACACTTTAATGTCATCTGGATCTTGTGGGTCTGGTGTCCTATCAAACCTATCTACAAAATCTGTAGTGGCAAGCTTACGAAAGTTTGGCTGTATCCTACGATACGCAGTAATAGCACGAGCATATGCATCACCCTGTGATACAGCACCCTCTTTTATCTGACGTTTAAACTCAGTAAGTTGTTCAGATATTAGTGGACGTAATTTATTTGCAACATACTCTTCCTCAGTAAACTCTTGACGTAATACATCAGAACCTTCTGCATACTCATTACGAAACTTATCCTCTTGCGTTTGCGCTAAGTCTACCAGTACATCCATATGACCGTTGATCATCTGTTGTTCAAAACGTTTGATAGTAGGAACCTTAGACTTACTGCCAAACTGCCTGTAATCAAAGCCTAGACTCATCAAGTATTCACCTGTCTCTGATGGACGAGATGTTAGTGACACACCCGCAAGTTTAAATGTAGGAAGTATACGTTCTTTACCTTCAGGATAGAATGGATATTCTTGTTTAGGTAATTCTGCTTCTTCTTCTGCAGATAAACCAAAGCCACGTTGTTGAAAAGATCTTTTTATTTCATTACCAAACGATGCTATACCGTCAAATGTAGGGTCTTGTGATACGTCTTTGTACTCATCACCACGTACACCTAGCCCACGTTGTGCATCAATTACTTGTGCAAAAGGTACAGCCCATGTGGTTAAGTAGTTGCCTATAGATCTACCTGCTGCACGGCCTACAGCTTCACCCGCAGTTAAGTCTGTTGCATCTGCAATCTGAGCAACCTCTTCAAGTATAGAATTACCAACACCTGTTCTAAAGTTGCTACCTGTAAACAGTTCTACAAACTCTTGTGTGTCGTACCAATCATCAAATGTACCGTCCATCAAACGCTTAGTAGCCTCACCTAGATACAGAAACTGTGCCATAGGATAGGTAGGTGTACTGTCCATCTGTGCCTCACTACCTACAGCAATTTGATTGTATTCTGCAGGAGCTTCTTCTGAGCTACGATACCAGTATCCAGCACCAACAGCAGCCATACCCATCATGTTACGTGTAATACGTTGCCTGTCCTTTGATGACAGAGGCCCACTACTTTTCATTGTAACAAGATCTTTTACTTTACGAGTAAGTGGTATAGATGCGCCAGCAGCATACTGACCCATTAGTTCCATACTGTTAAACATAAATCTTGGGAAGGGTACAACTACAGTAAGACCATTACGAGTTATAAAGCTAGACGTTTCACGAAAGATAGGTATCTCAGGTTGTTTAGCATATGTAATATCTAATGCTTTTGTTGTTGCATTGTCTACAAGATTAATAAAACTTGGCGCACCTTTTGGTCTAATGCTTGATGCGTCATTCATTAAGTCTTGTAACTTACCATCATTTAAGGCATCAATTAAATCTATATCATAGTGACGTTTAGTAAGTCTCTCTAGCTCACCAAAGAATTGACCACGGCGTATTAAGTATTCCTGCCATCGGTTAGGGGTATTAAGCGTGTCAACCGCATCCTCTAAACCAGACAATACTTTATCTACATTACTACCACTACCACGACCAGTCAGTTTTTGTATTTCATTTATGTTGTTGTACATGGCATCAAATTGTTTTGCCATCTCAGGGCGTTCTAATATTAAATCAGAATATCCCTTAGCTACATCAGGGCGTGAGAACATATACTTCATATTACTAAAACTACCACTCCAATTGTCACGAGATAGTAGCTGCCCTATGCCAGCCATAGTACCTTTGTTTTGTGCAGTATAGATCGCAGTATCCATTACATTGCCAAGGCTCTCCATAGGAGCACGTATGGCACCTGATGTAAGGTTACGTGCGGCTGTAGCTACTTGTGATACAAGGCCACCCCTACGTATGTTTTCAATACGCATTACACCCTTACGTAAGTCACCTGCTTCACGAGCTTTTTTAGCTACTTCATCTGCATCAATAACATTCTGTGGTTTCTTACGTTTAATCTGAGATAAAGAGTTAAGTACCTTACCAGCATCTGAACCTGATCCAACCACCGTAAGTACATAATCTTCAAATGATAGGCCGTACTTATTAAGTATATCTATTAACTCATCACCACCTATCATGTCTTTACTGATGGTAAGATTTAAAAGATTATCAATAACAGTTTTCTTATTATCAAATGCTTCTGGTTTTAATTGTTTTAGTTCTGATGCAGCAGCTACAATACCATCAAACTTATTTGGATTAAGTATAGGTGATGTAATTGTATCTTCGCCTAGTGCTAGATCAAACAACGCACCGTCACGTTCTGTAACTTCTATAGCAGTTTCTCTACCTGCTGCACGAGATAGTTCAGGGTCTATAGTTAATACCCCGTTTACTTCTGTTGATACTGTTTTGTTTGTCTTTTCTTCAAACTCACGTATAATTTGATTAGACAAATCTACATTTTCGTCTGCTACTTTTTTAGCTGCAAGTCTAGCTTCTTCTGCAGTTTCAAGTGTAGCCAGTTTAGCACCTTCTGGATTATATCTATTGGCAGTTTGAAGTAATTTCTTTTGTATATTTACATTTTTAATAGTTCTTTTTACTTCACCTGCCACACGCCTTGGTGCAAACAAACCGCTAAGTGCAGGAATAGTTTCTGAAAATTCAGCAAACGTACCAAAGGACTGCAGTATTTCACCACTAAGTTCTCTAGCGTCATCAGATTTAGCGTATCTACCACCCGCAACTGCAGAGTTAATAGTATCATACAAGAATGGAACATTGTCTTTTAGTATATCTAATCCAGCAGTGAGCGTATCGTCACTGTACGCAGATATTAAATCTACACCATACGCTACAGACATTAATGCTTTTGGCGACAGCTTAGATAGACCTAATTCAATTGCACCAGCATCACGTCTACCTGACATAGAAATAGGATTACCTTCTTCGTCCAAGTTTAACATACTATTTTCTATGTTCTTAGAAAACTGTTGCATTTCTTCTTCAGATAAACTGTCTAAGTATTCTATAGTTTCAGTGTGATCTTCTTTTGCTTTATCTACAGAAGACTTACGCTCTGTAGGATCTTGTGTGTAATCATAGTATGGTACAGCGTCATCAGGAACAGGCATCATACGTTTACTGTAGTATTCTACGTATTTATCGTCTTCTTCTGGATTAATTGTCTCAGGCTGTTTAACAATTTCTGTATCTGTATTTGTATTTTGTTGTATAAATTGAAGCATATCTTCCGCAGAAGGAGAAACTTTTTCTTCATCAACTTTTTCAACTTCAATAACAGAAGGAGCAGCAGGGGTTTTTCCACTACTGCTCTGTATGAACTGTAACATTTCT
>UEXM01001812.1_pt1 | contig 16657 bp, 18 predicted proteins | sample 1796661 | NCBI WGS metagenome assembly UEXM01 (sample SAMEA4772469, study PRJEB27181) | metagenome | reverse complement strand
CTACTATTTGTTTGGTATATCAATGTGCACGACATTTTTAGGATCTGTACTGTATCACGGTGCGCTAGACCCTATCATTAAATCTAAATTTAGAATGTTTGATTTAATATCAATATTCATAGCAATAGTAGGTGGATTTGTTTCGTTCTTTAGAATCATGCTGCCTACAAATGAATTTGTTCTTTATTCTGCTTTGTCAGTACTCTTGACTCTTTTCTGTATATTTGTCAAGTTTAAGGTCTTCAACAACTCTAATAATTTCCTGCCGTCGCTAGGGGTCTACCTTCTAGCTGGGTGGTCTAATATTTTATTTTTGTTTGATTCTGCATGTTTGGCATGCCCGGAGACATCAGCATTGATATTGTCAGGTGGGATTGTTTATACAATAGGTTCAGGTTTCTATCTGTACGATTACAAGAGGTATTTTCACACAATATGGCACTTGTGTGCATCGTGCGGATTTATACTTCACACAAGCGCGTTAATGCTAATGTTGCCTTAGAATCTTGTCTAGGTAAAAGCTGACATGTTCTTGTGTGGCATTGTCTACATCAACGTTGTCCAGATTATTTCTTTTGCAGTATTCATGAATGTAAGCATACATTTTAGACTTAAACACGTCTACGTCTGTCTCGTCTATTCCACACAGAACCTCTTCGATTCTGGCATCAATTTCTCTAAAGTCGCTTAAGTGATCCTCAGGCTTATTGTGTAGCTGTGCCATGTCTATGTTTTCGTAGCATCTTTGCACTACATGCTGCATTTCATGGGAGAGTATACTTTGTATGGATGCTTTAAAGTGATCTAATTTTGATTGCTTGACATACTGGTTATTAATGTACGCAACAATTTCAACCAGTCCGTCGTCGTCTTGTATGTCTAGTGTGTGATAATAATATCCGTCAACATCTAGTGTTGAGGACTTCACAATCTTAATTTCAATCTCGATTCCAGGGAACGTGTCAAAAAACTCTCCGGATAGCCTGTCGCCAATAACAATAGATTGCTTACCCACAATTGTCTCAATACAGTCACCATCATATGAATAAACTGTCTCGTTGATATTTTCAGGGTCTTGAAACACTCTATGTGCCACTAAGTCAGCAATTTGACCAGCACAAGAATGAATGTCAAATCGTCTTGCATGGACTAATTTTTGTCTAATAGAATGACTCATCTTACACCTCTCTAAGCGTTTTCAGCCATTCATAAATATGTTAGTAACCGGATTGAAGTCTTTTGTGAATGATGTCATCCTTCTTAACGTACGTGCTATAAAGTTCGTCTGACGACACACCAGTCAATACTAATATTGAGAAAAAATAGTTGAAAGCATCTACTATCTCTTCTAGGAACTCATCGCGGTCGAACTCAGTAATCTCAGTTGAACGGTGTGGTTTCCAGTTTTTTAAGTGACCCAAGGCCTCAAACATCTCTTCAACGCCTTTAAGTGCAGTATCTCGGAGTAGTTGTTGATTTTTCTTTTCACAAATTTCAACAGGCCATTCTGGGTAGATATCTGGCTTAGCAGTTTTCATCGCTTTCATAAAGTCTTGCCGAAGGCGAAACATTTCGTCTAGCTTGTCCATTTACTTCTCCGCAGTCAAACTCTTAGCTCTTTCAAGCATAGATGCAATTTCTTCTTCAATTTTTTCAGCATAGTCAGGTGATGTACAAAGCTCATGCTCATTAACCACACACTGAATCGTTCGTAAATGATCGTAGATATCAGTTCCTGTTAAAATTGCGACTTGAATTAGCCTTGCCATTGTGGACACTAAATCATCTGAAAATACGTAAGTCTTGTTAAGATCGGCCATTATTCTCTCCTTTATTAAATTTGAATGGACGGTACCCAGTGGGTAGTTCTTCCGTCGTCTGTTTTTTCTTTGATAACATCGTTACCGTCTGGGTCTTGCTTTTGATCGTACACAGCAAACCTAGAGCTATAGTTGCCCTCGGACCCATCAAAATTCTTATAGGTCCTTAGAGTGGCGCCTCCATTTTGAAAGCTTTCCTTTAATACTGTCTGTATTGAATAGTTTAGTGACTGCAAATCGTTGTCGGACAAGCTTTCAACCTTTCTGTGAGGCGAAAGCCTAGCTAGCCACAATGACTCAGCCTTTACATAGTTTCCAACTCCGGCAATGACACTTTGATCCATTAATGCTTTTGCTAGTGACCATTTCTTTTTTCTGGTAATTGACTCAACAAACTGATCATCTGTGACATCTGACAGCATGTCTGGGCCTAGTGATTCTAACTTTTTAATTAGTGATTGCTTTCCTGTAGTAAACTTTAGAGTCCCAAAATTTCTTTGGTCACTATAATAAACATTTCCACGTGATGTCTTAAACACGACCCTTGTGTGCTTAGTCTCTGCGTCTGACCAATGTCCTGTCATGCCTAGCGTACTGTGAATATATGTGTCATTAGAAAGAATCCAGTATAAGAACTTGCCGTGGACACCTACGCCTACAATTGTTCCTGGTAGCTGCCCTAGAAAAAAGTCAATTCCTTCAGGCTTCTTTTTTGTATATCTACCTGACACGATCTCAACCTGTTCTAGCGTTGAACCGCTTACTTTCTTAGCTAGCGACTCACCGTATTTTCTAACTTCTGCGCCTTCAGGCATTATTATAATCTCCTGCTAATAACTGATATTGTCGTCTAGGTCAACACATATGTCAAGAGTCTGAGTATCTTCCGACAACGTAGCTTCAGGCCTAATGGCCCTGAGAATAACTGTCTCAAAAGATTCGTTGATTTCGTGTGCCAAGTTTTTGGCAATCATCTCTCTGGCAGCATGCGACCCAAGATTAGTTTGAGACTTTGCAAAACTATCCAAAACCTTTAAGATTTTCAACTCAAGAATACTCATTTTTATTTCCCTGCTAAGACATGTGTTAATAATAGACTGTTCCGGACAAATGAACAATTAGCGAATTAACTTTTTAGGACGGGTACCGGTTTTACGCTTGGACCTTCGGCTAGACCCGTCTTCAGGTGTTTTAGGGTCTTCATGGTGGGTCACAATATCTCTCAAAAGGGTATTAGATATCGGTGGGTGACCTGTTTGTCGAAGATAGGCATCCAGCAGTCTTACTCTCATCTCAACGTCACCTAGCGACGTTCCCCACATCCACACAAAAGACTCTGACATGCTTTTGACTTCAGTTTGTATCTTTTGAATTGCTTTTGAGACATATGTTAGTATTTCATCTTCAGACAAACCTAAGTCCTGTATGTCTATGTCTAACTGCAATGCTAGACGCAACATCTCAGGTATGTCATCAGCCTCGTATGCTTCCGAAGCGCGCTTGAAAACGTCATGGAGATCTTCTCTTTCTTCTTCAGGGACTGACATGTGGTCATGGCGGTCTGGGTGTGACTCCATAGCTATTTTTCGATATAGCTTCTTTTGGGGCACATCAGGCTGGTTGTCTTCAAATTCTTTTTCAGCTAGAGCTTCATCAGCTTTTTTTTGCTCAGTATATTCCGCGGCGTCTTCTATGTTTTTCTGGAGTCTTTTTTTGTCTTGCTGGACTTTTATGTTCCCGCGGGCAATTCGTACGACCCGCATAAAGTCTTTTTCGTAGTCAGAAAATATTACTTTTCTGTCGTCTAAGTCTTCTCCTAAAAATTTTAGCTTTCTATAGGCAGACCTAAGAACATATTTCTGCATTTCTAATCTTCTTCAGCTTGTGCAGTACCCTTGTTAGGATCGTATAGATCAGACAAGACTTTTTTTGCTCCACGTATGTTCTTTAGGCTTTCTGGGCGTTCGCCGACTTTTCTAGGTTTTTCTGGGTCTAATGATCCGCTTTGTATTTTTTGAGCAATAGTTTCTATTCTAGACTTTTGTATGGCTTCTCTATGTTCTTCAGCTGCAGCGGATACATCAGGCAAAATGGTCATCAAAGCATTTTTTTTACCGACATTTGTCATAAGAAGGTTTCCAGCGTTTGACTTTTCCAAAACTATCTTTTCATGTACAGCTCTTAGTTTATCTATTATTAGTTTGTATGCAGCTTCGTAATTATCTGTACTTGATGATGCTACTACAACTTCGTTAATTATTGGAACTAGCCTGTCATGCAAGTATACTGTGAGCTTTACGTTCTCAACCAGCTTTTCGATATCGACTTCTTCAATTTCTTTCTTTAGCTTATTTTCTAGTGATATAATGCTAGACATTTTTTGCCCTCCTACAAACATCGGCTAGATCAAGGCCAGCACAGTCAATCTTTCTCTTAGTTAGGTGATAATGATTTACAAAGCCTGAAAACTTTCCTGAAGCTGCATCAGGTGATATTGTCTCTATGTTGCGACCCATTGTGTCTGTTGGACTTTCAAGAGGTATCCCTAGTTTTCTATTAATCGCTTCGTACAAAGCTGCTAGAGCATCAATCTGGACATCGTAGAACCCTAAAAAATCCTTCATCTTTGAGCCGTGACATTTTACACCCGACATTACAGGTCTTTCCCCTAATCCTTGCTTGACATACCATGACTGATACTTTGGATAATATGCATTAGATATCTCAACGCCTATAGAGTCATGATTCCAAGATCTAGATCCTGCCTGCCACGCAGCATGCTGGGTGTCCAGAGTTTGGAATATTGTCCCGTCATTGTCAATACAAAAGTGAACTGAAAGTCCTCTCTTTTTCATAATCTTGGCACAAGATTCAGAAGATAGTGCAGCATCCCAATGTGTTACAAAAAAGTGAGGATCTCTATCTGCTCTACCTGCATACGAAGAGTATGTTCCTTCATTACAGCTAAACCCTCCAGGCTCGTCCCATAAAACAACTTTATCCCATTTTATTTCATAGAAGCTTCCGTTGTGAACAAGGTGACTTGTACTTGGAGCGGATGCCCTAGGTTCAAATGTACTAATTTTGCTTTCGCGTTCGGTCCATACTCTTCGAAAAGTTTGAGGGCCAACCAGGCCATCTGACTTTATGCCTAGCTTACGTTGCCATTTTTTAACAGCGCTTACCAGCATTTCATCAAATTCTGATGCACCAAACCACTCTGGTTGCCACCCTAGCTTTTCAGCTGAACACTGATTATAAAAGTCTTTGTCCATGCTACTCTAGATCAATATCAATATTTACGTTAACTCTTACAGTTGGCACCCTTAGCTGATTTGCCAAGCCGTGCTTCTTGGCCTCTTCTGCATCCAAAAACCAGTCTGCATGCTTTTTCTTGTCGACTAGTTTCATAAAGTAATCATCTTTCTTCCCACAATTTCTTGCCATCATGGTATAGATGATTGTATTAAGTCGGTCGGCCTCTTTTGCACCAGCCTTAAGCTCTTCTACTTTACCAAAGTCCATACTTGAAACGTCATGAATCATAACTGTTGCATTTGGATCCATGAATCTAAGACCTTCTTCACCGCAAGAAAATAGAATGGCACCGCAACTCATTGCTTTACCTTCGACAATTGTTGCAATAGGCAAGTCTGAGTGTTTGATGGCAGATACCATCGCCATTAGACTGTATACTTGCCCCCCGTATGAGTCAATTACAACTGGAATTACCTTTTGGCCGGTATTATGCGCTCTTGCAATTTCTTGATCAAACTTTTTAGCTGCATCTTCATCAAACTTGTTAACTCTTACAATAACTGGATTGTAACGCAACTCAAGCTCTTTAATTTTTGGATCGTATTGTGTTGTCCACTTCATTTTAACTCCTAACTACACTTTGAATGACCACAATTGGCACACGTAACACAGCCCTCTTGATAAATTAGAGAGTCCTCTGCGCCACATGCTTCACATACTTTACTTCCTGATTTTGTTCCGTCAGCGATATACTTCTTAAGGCACCTAGCAATTACTTTAGAGAAGCTAAAAAGATCAGCGTCTTTGTCTTTTTGCAATTGTTCAACTAGATACTGAATTGGTGCTCCATGTCTCAATGCTAAAGAGATCGTCCTAGTATACCCTGCATAATTTGGATTGTCGAATACTTTTACAATATCTTTGACAACCATCATATCGTCACCCTCACCAACTGTAAGATCATAAATTGATGCTGTGGTTTTGCGTGACTTCTTGGCAATAGTACCTGTTTTATACTTTCTAGGAATTTCTACATAGTGAGATAGACCACCCATTACTTCATAAGGTCGACCGTTCATTAGACCGACTAAAATGGTCCATCGCTCGCCTTTGATTGTGGCAATATGTATATCACAGTCCAGCGTTTCTGTTCGCTTAGGTGATGATCTTTCTTCAAAAGAACCTTCAATACTGCTGGATTCTCCTACTAATACACCTGATCTACACCCGTCGCGGTAAACTGTTACACCTTTGCATCCTAGCTGCCAACCCGTCATATAAACATCTTTGACAGTCTCAATAGACGTATCTTCGGGCAGGTTTGTAGTGTTTGATATGGCGTGACAAATCCAATTTTGGGCAGCAGCTTGCATTTTAACTTTTTGTGTCCAAACAATTTCATTTGCAGTGGCCTTCCAATACGGTGACATCTTCTCGTCTTCCAGGCCTGTGGTTTCCATCCACTCACGATATGCATGATGATACACAGGGTATTCTTGCCACTTATCACCTGAGTCGTCTACAAAGTCAATGCGTGCATTAGGTTCAGCATCTGTATTGATTTTTTTGCGTCGCATATACTTCAGCAAAAAAGCTGGTTCAATCCCGCTAGTGGTTTGTGTAAGAACAGAAACTGATCCTGCAGGTGCTGTGGTCGTAAGCGCGATATTTCTACGCCCTGACTTTTTATGCATTGCTGCCAACTCTTCATCAGCACCAAATAATCGTCCAAGAAATGGATGTCCAACCTCTTTGGACTCGTCATATACTGGAAATGCCCCTCTTTCTTCAGCAAGAACACATGATGACTTGTATGAGTTAAGTGTCAAGCACTTATAAATTTCCTCTACAGCCCTAATTGACTCTTCACTTCCGTATCTGATGCCTAGAGCGGCAATTGCATCACCGACTGCAGTGACACCCAGTCCCGTACGTCTTCCTCTCAGTGCCTGGGCTTTTATTGACTCCCACATTTCTCTTTCTGTTCGCTTTACAGCATCAGGCTCTGGATCATCACTAATTTTTTGCAATATCTTGTCAACTTGCTCAATTTCTAGGTCAATCATGTCGTCCATTAAGCGTTGAGCTTTTTGAACTACTTCGCCCATTTTCTCATAATCAAATGTTGCTGTAGTAGTAAACGGACTCAGGACAAAGCTCTTCAAGTTAACTAGCATAAGTCTGCAACTATCATATGGGCTCAAGATAATTTCGCCACATGGATTAGTGCTAACAGAGCCGAAGCCTTCGTCTTCGTAAATATCAGACGGAGTCATTGTCTTTGCGTTGTCCCAAAAAAGCAGGCCAGGCTCAGCACAAGCATGTGCACTCTCAATAATTTCATGCCATAACTCTTTAGCATCAATGGTTTTTGTGACCACAGGATCACTAGCATCAACAGGCCACTTGAGTGTAAAGTCTGTTTCATTCCTGACTGCATTCATAAAGTCATCTGTTAGTCTGACTGAAATGTTAGCGCCGGTAACTCGTGTTAGATTTCGCTTAATACGAATAAAGTCTCTTACTTGCGGGTGTAGCACTGATATTGTGATCATTAGCGCACCACGACGGCCGCCTTGAGCGACTTCACGACAGGAATTACTATATCTGTCCATGAATACTTCAATACCATCTGTTGTTCGAGCGCAGTTTCCAGTATTTTCTCCTTTGGGCCTAATACTGGAGATATCAAATCCTACGCCGCCGCGGCGCTTGGCAATCTGTACTAATTCTTGATCTGTTTTAAGAATGCCGCCGTAAGAATCGTGCGGTGAGTCAATAACAAAGCAGTTTGAAATTGACTGTATCTGGTGAGGATTACCAATACCAGACATAGGTGAGCCTTGAGGCACCACATATTTAAAATTTGCAAACAAGTCATAGATATCATCTTGACTCATTGGGTTTGGATATTTTTTCTCAACTCTCGAAAACTCAGATGCTAAGCGCTTGTGCATGTCATCTGGTGTGCTTTCTTGAATATTTCCTTCTTTGTCAGTCAGCGCATATTTTGTTAAAAATACGTTGGCAGCTAAATCATCACCGCCGAAATATTCAACGCACTGACGAAACGCTTCATTATAATCGTTTTTGTTGCTCATGCTCCACTCACTTCTGACCATTTTTGTTTTAATAATGTTTTCATACTGGCTTCATCCTGCTTGACTGCTTCGTTGAGTGTCATGTGACTCTCATCTAATATGTCAATAGTAGACTTCGCGGTGTCAATGTGTACCGGAAAAACTAAACCGTCACGTCCTGCGCGATTTTTTGCTACAAATAGTCGGCCGCCTCCTGTAGCTTTTTCCATAGGCTTTCTAGAAATTGAAATAACTAGATCTGCCACCATTGCTTTTCCGTATGCTTCAGACATATTTTCCAAACCTACAATATCAGACTTAGCTGAGTCTCTGTTTGCTTGGGACGCTGTCCAAATGGGGACATTCATGTCCATCGATAAATTTCTCAATTCTTCATAAATTAATTTAAGCTCATGCCTCAAAGAATCATATGCCCTGGTCGACCTCATTACATCTGCATAGTCAATTACTACCAAACTAGGTACAAACCCTTTTAGTGCTAACTTTTCAATATGATTTCTGATGGTTATAACAGAAGCAGAACCTGTTGGGTATTCTTTAATAATCAAGCGCCCTAAATCCAGATTCTCATATTTCTTTACAACAAAGTCTTTGTTATCAGGTACTTCATTGCTAGGAATATCACAAAAATTGGAGTCGTAACGAAGACCTACAGCATGCTCTGAGAGCTCGAATGTATAGTGTACAACATTTTTTCCGGCTCTCAATGCATTGGCTCCCATTGCTACTAGCCAGTGAGACTTGCCTACACCGGTATTAGCAGTAACTACACCAATTTCTCCTCGCCCTAAGCCTCCCTGTAAAATATCTTTTGCATCTAAACGCTTAATTCCTGTAGGACACACCTGACGTCTAGACTTAACAAATCTTGCTTCTAGATCTTCAAAGAAGTCATGACCGACTGAGGAGGGCATGCCTACTGAAACTGCATTTTTCATTAGCGCCACAACGTTGTCAAACTTATCAGTTGACACCAACTCTACAGCCTGCTCTAGAGCATCTTTAAATGCCTGTCTTTTGCAGAAGTCTAAAGATTTGTCTTTGACGTATTGAAGGTCTGAGACATTGGGGTTGGATTTTGTTCTGTGTAAAAAGTCTACAACTTGATCCCGAAGAACTGTGTCATTTGTTGCCGTAAGCTCTTCTTTTATAATAGAGACCAATAGACCCAGTGTAGGAAAGCACTTGTATTTTCTGTGATACGCAAAATACTTCTCAGCTAAGTAACTTAAAGATTTGACCTCAAAATAGTCCGGACTCATTACTTCAGTCATCTGTGAAGCCCATCCGTGATCAGATATCAGCCCTTGAAATATTGTTTCTTGAAATTGTTTGCCATACTGAGAAAAAAGTCCGGGATGGTCTGCGTTATTTTCGGTCATATTATTCATCAAGTCTCACTTACAGTTTTTAATTGCGACATAATAGGAATCAACGTCAAAGTTATTAACGCCTTCTCTCATTAACATTCTCATTAGAGCTATCTTATTACGCCTAGCTTCAAAAGAATCAATTGCGTATTTAATTTTTTCAATTTGTTGCCCAGACAAATTTGTAATGTCCAAATACATTAACTTCCAGTTTCTTAGCGCAACATCAGAATTTTCAATTATAGAGTCGAGAACCTTAAGCTTTTTTGTCTCTGAAAGCTTTTGTGCCATGGCTATTACATCGCTAACTGACACATGGTTATCTTCAGCTAGGCTCGGAAATCTTTTTGACAGTGACTTGAAGCCGGCATGAGGCACTCCCTTAAGACCATCTGATGCATCGCCTATAAAAGATCTAGCAGTAACAATATTAGAAACAGATACACCAAACTTCTCTCTGACTTTTGAAGATGTTATATAGGCTTTTTGACCTGGTGACCACTGAGTTACCCTCTCATCAATAAGCTGATACAAATCCTTGTCAGAAGAGACAATTACGCATTTATGACTTCGATACTGATATTTTGTCATATATGCTATAGCATCGTCAGCTTCACACTCAGTGACATATACCTGCCTCACCGGGACATGCCTTAGGGCTTCAACTAATAGTGCAACCTGTCTATTTCTATTGCCAATTGTGTCTGGAATGTCTTCATAGTAGCGATTTAGCTTTTGAGGCCTTCTTCCCTGCTTATAGCCAGAAAATATTGCCCTACGACGAGAAGACCCGCCGCCTTCCCATACAACTACGATTTGCTCAGGAGAACATCTTTCACTTAATAGGCGTAAACCCTTAAGAAACCCTACAAAGCCGCCTAGATGATGACCATTTTGGCTCATTGTAGGGTTAACGACAAAGTGTCGTGTAAAGAAGTTCAACCCGTCAATTATTAAGACAGGTTTTTCAGACATTTTAACCCTCAGGAGAAATCAGCTCGTCCTCTAATTCAAGTGCAGCTGATCTAACTTCCTCATATGATTCTAAATCAATGCTTTGTTGGGACCTTCTGACTAGGGCGTCTTCCAACATTGCTTCAACATAACTACTGTACTCAGGATCATCAATAATTTCTCCAAAGTCAGCCTTATAGAACTTCTTTTCTACAAGTACTTCGCCTGTTTTTTGGTCAGAAACAATTAGCTTTTTCCACGCTCCGGTGCCGGACATTTCGATTACTTTTCCATCCTGTTCTGTTTTTCCGTGCTTTCTTAGCAGGTCAAACATTTGTTCGTGTTCCACGATACCTTTACCAAAATGAATTTCGAAGTTGACAGTTCGAAAAGGAGGCGCGACCTTGTTCTTAATTGTCTTTGCAGACACATTAATGCCTATTACTTCTTTTTCTTTGTTAGTAATTTGCTGTCCTGCGCCAAGCTTAATGCGTACTGAAGAGTGGAAAGGAATTGCTTTTCCGCCCGGGGTTGTTGTCGGATCGCCGTACATTACACCAATCTTGGTCCTAATTTGATTTAGACAAATCATTAGAACGTTTTGGTTTGCAATGATACCTGTGATCTTTCTCATCCCTTTGGAAATAGCTCTTGCCTGAAGCCCTATCGACTCTTTGTCGTAGTCACCTACGAGTTCAGCCTTTGGGGAAGTTGCTGCAACTGAGTCCCAGATGATTGTAATAGGGACGCCCTTGTCCATGGCTTTCGCTCTCATAATTGTAGCTTCAGCAATGGACAAAACTTCTTCTGTACAGTGTGTATCGACGTAGACAAATCTATTAGAAATGTTAACGCCCAACAAAGAAAGATTTTCGACAGATGTCGCATTTTCTGTATCTATGTAGACTACAATTCCGCCCATGTCTTGAGTTGACTTTGCAATTTGAATTGCAATGTGTGACTTACCAATGGAAGGAGGACCGAAAATTTCTACAATTCGGCCCTCAGGCAAGCCACCGCCAGCTCGATTAGCAATAATGTAATCGAGCTGACGTGAACCTGTGGATATCCATCGGTTGACATGTGTCGGAGAGTCGTCATACGCAAGATTGTAAGCAACCTTATTGCCGTGCTCTTTGTTAAGTGAAGCAATTAGCTCACTCGTAAAACCATCCTGTTCTGGATACTTTCGTTGTGCCATTTTTGACCCTCTTTAAAATCCTACAGGTCTTCTAGATCAGCAAAAGCCTCGTCTAGAGACTTATACTTTTGACCGTCAGGCTTTGTAGTAGTTGTTTCAGTTGATGTAGGTGAAGAATTACCGAAGTTACGAGAAGTTCCGTCGTCGTCTGTAGACTCATCGTCGTTGAGCCAATCATTAACAATTTTTTCTAGCTCTTCATATGTCTTGCATGTATACATGTCGTCTAGACTAGGAATTGCAGCATTGTATTCTTTTACCTTGTCCTTGCTTTCACTTAGAGGTGATTGCTTACCTCGAGGGCGAACTTCAGTGGTTGCCCATTGCCGACCTGGTGCCTTAGTGCAGACGACCTTGACATCACGTCCGTCTTCTGCATCAGTAATGTCACCGTAGTCTTCATCAAGCATGATATTTAGAAGGGACTGATATACTGTCTTGCCAAATGCCCAAATTCGGACACCCTTGTCTTCCTCTCCGCGTACAATAACAGGTGCATAGCATCGCATCTTAGGATAGAGCTTTTTAGCTAGCTCATACGACTCCTTGGCACCGTCATCTCGAAGCTTAGTAATTAGCTCTTGAATGGGGTCTGGATTACTAAACTGATATGGTGCTAGCAAGCCTGGGTTGTTGCCGATATTGTAATAGAACCAGCGCTCTTTAAAAGGCTGCCCATCATTATCAGGAAAAGACAGAAGTCGAATAGTGTGCTCCTCACCTTCTTGAGGTCGCCACATAGTATTCTGTCGTGAGTTTGTACCTGAAAGCTTGTTTAGCTTTCGACGAATTGCGTCAAAATCAATTGCCATTTTTATCTCCTTAATGTGCAATGGTTAGTTTTTTATTGCCTGTTATAGTCTAGGCATGACTAATCAATTGTTCAATAATTAGTATTTATTTGCGTTTTTTCTTGGACTGCTTCTTTTTAAGACTTGCATATCCAGAATGCTTGGGACCGGCACCTACTGGGCCTGTTACACCTGCTACAGCTGCCACTCCTGAGAATTCATCAACTTCTGAGTCGTCTCTTTCTTCGATATCATCAGGCTCTGTCAAAAGATCATCTTTTACTTCTTCAGAGTCTTCTAAAAGACGGCGAATGTATTCTCTTAATAGCTGTAAATTGCGCATAAACATAACTATCTCTTTTAAAACTTCTTTGCCACTTGAAGGCAGTTTGCTAAAGACGGGGTGCTATTTAAATAGAATCTATTTTCATCATGGTGGGCGCCCTGCGACAACCTAATTGCATAAAACTCATCAGGCGTCAATGTCACACCAAAGTGTTGTAGCAGAAAAAGAGTTCTATCAGGAACTGTAGCTTTTACAACATCTTCATTGTACTTATAAAACTGACCTAGCTTTTCTCTATGCCAATCAGAGTCTTGCTCAACAAAAAGATTTTTCTCTAGAGTGCCTACTTTTCCAATTTCATGTAAGAGGCCGACTTTTAATATCGATGATGTTGAGATATCTAGATCAAACGTACTGGAAATTTTTCTCATATTTGAGGTAACTTCTAGACTCATTTGAACAAGACCGCCTGCGCAGCAACCTGTGTCGCTATCGTGGGTGTTATTAGGCGTCGTGATTAATCTCTCACCGAGTGTGGCTAAGAGTGTGTTGATATTGTTGTCGCAGAGCCTGCCGCAGAGATTCTCAAACGTCTCCCAGTTACTCTTAATTGTGTCAAAATCAGGTTGTGACATATAACCTCCTTAATTCTATAAATTATAGACAAGAAGGTAAAGATGTATCTTATGGAGAATGAAAAATTACAGTTATTTCGCCATTTTCGACACTAACTTCTAGCTCAGACTTTAATCCTTGTAGATATCCTGCGTTATGGGCACCTGTAAGTGTATGCAACATGTAAAGTGCTCCATCTCTAGGGCTAATTTTTCTAGTTGTGACTATTACAACTTTTTGTTTATTGTCGCCTATGGCAACTGTGTTAATTTTAGCGCCACCATATGCAGCACCCATAGTCTCATTTCCAAAAATTGCAGATCTGACCAGGTTGACAACCATATCGTGGTCGCTGGCACCTCCAGGTGCGCCTCCAATGCCTAGCTTTTTCATTAACTCTTTTGGTTTTTCAGTGGCTAAGGCTCCTGCCTCCTTAATCTTTTTCTTAATTCCGCCGCGGCCTAGCTTGCCCTTTTTAACAGGTCCGTCGCTTTTTTTCTTTTCTAGAAGCACTTTTTTAACTTCGCTTTTTAAAAAATTCTTAAGTTTGTTCATTGTGATATCTCCATACCTTTAATTATCATTCACAGATGTCATTTTTGTTTCATAAAGACCAATACCTTCAAGTATTAGCTCTTTAGACATATCTTCTAGCTGATGCCTGAGCTTAGAAGATACTTGACAAACTAGTGCGTCGTGTATTACATAGAGCGGCTTAAAATTAGGGTCATGGCTTTGTAAAGACTCACATAGGCTGCTGAACATACATATTGCTGCGTCTGAAGTTGTGGATTGCATAAAATGACTATATAGTTTTTGAAGCTCATCTCTTCTAGTCATTAGCTTTCTTCCAAAAATATTTGTTATGTAGCCATCTTTTTTCATATCAGCAGCTAATTGAGACTCTATGCGACGTACGCCAAAATGTTCTCTTAGTCTACTAATTACTCGCTTGGCTTGTGACTTGCTACCTAACAAAGCTGAAAGGCTTGTGGATCCCGCGCCGTACAATGCAGAAAGGCTAGCAACTTTTACGACTTTTCTCGGCACATCTAAATTTAGACTCTTTGCTATGCTGCTATATACATCACCTGTTGCGTCTTTGCCTGCGACATGTAATGCTGTTCTTGGCTCTGCAGACACTAAGTCAATCTGTACAATTTCGCACTCTCTTTCAGGCTTTATAATGTCTCGATATCTGGCTGGCAGAGTAAGAATTCTTGGACCTTTTTTTACTGTTAGTCTGCCTGTTGCTGTGCCCGCCTGATCGTATGTTATCTTAGGGGCGTAATGGTTGTCGGACAAAAAAGATCTTAGTGATGCTTCGACCGTCATACCTTTTGTGTTGTTGTGTATATAGTTCTGTATTTTGACTTTGTCAATTAGTGGCGGCTGTAATTCTAGAAGAAACTTTCTAATCGTTTTGTATGTTTGATCATACTTGCTATCTTCTAAAGCACAGACGTTAACTCTGACCCTTTCTAGGGTATTGTGTAGCCTAGACATAAAGTCTTTTTCACCCAAAACCCATCGCCAAGGAATATTTGATCCAACTCCATCCGGGCACAGCTCTTTAAATGCCTTTAAATGTGCCTCCGGAAACATGCTAATAGGCTTTTCGCCTAATACAGTCAGTAGAGTTTCGACTGAGTTTGTGTGATTTTTGTCACCCAGTACCCATACATCGCTAGGAACCCTAGAACACCATCGGACTGAAGCGCTGACACTGTCAGTTAAAAGATGTTGATCTGTTCCTAGAACATTATTTTGTATTAGTAGACGCACATACAACTATAAACATGCATGATAAGATGTACAGTGACTATGCCTAAGATTCTTCCTCACCCTTAGGCTTTCCTTCATCAGCTATCACGTTCATTGCTTCCTCAACTCGGTCGGTCATGGCTGTGAATTTACCAAATGTATTTAGTTGCACAAATTTCACGTTTGATTTAAACTCGCCTGAAGCTATTGAATGATCAATCCCAGTAACAGCGTAGACATTATCCGCTGTTGTCCCTGTTCCAAAGTCAATAAATATTTGCTGACCGAATCTCCATAGCGGACACCCCATGGTTTCAATCTGTAACTCCATTGGTGCAACCCTAAGCGGTACACCGGCATCGCGGTGACCTTGTGGATCTGTTGATCCACCTTGTCCGGCTCGAAGCATGTTAATTGTAGCTAATTGCGGATTTTGCATACTTGAAAGCTGTGCTGTTATAATTCCTGAATTTAGAGCGCCGTATCGAACGGATGGCATATTAGAGGCAACAAAGTTTTTAAGCGCAGGAAAACCGCCTTTTATTCTAAATCGTGTTTTAGCAAATTCTTCAACATTAATTGAACCTTCAGCGCCATCTAGAGCTGCACCTGCAGTCTTTGGAATTGTTTCAAGCATATTTGAGTCTAGCGCTTTTTTTATAAGTGCAGCAAACTCTTCGTGAGCCTTATCGCGCAGGGATTCTTTAGTTTCACCTTCAACGAGCTGTATTACAGAAGGATCGCCGGTGTTACCATGCTTAATTTTACCAGCTAGACCTGTTAATTGACCTGTGGCATTTCCCTGCATAGCTTCGAGCATTTTTCCAATTGCTGCATACTTTGACGATTGACTGTCATATAAGTGAATTCTTAAAATATTTTTGGCTTTAGGTGCTTCACCGGATGTTGTTCCGGTGGCGGGGCCTGGTTCTGCACCTGGAACGCACTCAATTTGCATTTTTATGCTAGGCATCTTAAACACGAGGTCAGAAGCTTCACCAGCGCCGTATGCATGCTTAAGAACCTCTTGTTGCACCATTGCAATTTCTTGAGCAGATGCATCTTTAAACTTTGCGTTAACTTTTCTCTTCTTAAGATCTTCTTTGTCTCGCTCACCGTAGACCTTTGTCATGCCATATGCTGGGTTGCCTTGATCTGCCAAAAAGTTGCCGTTAATAAATCCCATAAATCTACCCAAGGAAAGATTAGGGTCGTTTTTAGTTTCTTCCTTGAACATCAACTCAAAATCATCTGCGTCTATTGGAAAAGAGGCCAAGTTAAGACCGTGTAAGTAGCTAGCTTTATCATTAATTGAATAGAATATGAATTGAATATCATCATATTGTTTTGTTGCAGCAATCGGCAAACCCAAAAACGTAGATATAACTTTTCCTAGCGAGACAAATGACTTAGACTTTAAAGACTTGTCTTTTGTGTCTATCTTAGTAAACCAAGGATCCGGCGTCTTCTTTAACATGCCTACTTTTCTCTTGTTCT
>UEXM01001811.1_pt1 | contig 16675 bp, 15 predicted proteins | sample 1796661 | NCBI WGS metagenome assembly UEXM01 (sample SAMEA4772469, study PRJEB27181) | metagenome | reverse complement strand
CTGCTTGTTCCAATGCTGCATAGATTTGAAACTTCTCGGTACGCTTACACTCCACATGTAAGTCAGGTGTACCCATCAAGTCGGCACGTAAGTTTTGTATCGCTCCACTCAGGGGTGTACGATACGAATTGATACCTAGCTTTTCATTGAGATACTTTGCTATCTCTCTCTCGAAGCCACTTCCTTTCCTCTTAGCAGTCTTTCCACTCATGTAATTTATGACAAACCTTTCTGTGTTTTTCTTGCACCTTGAGTAATTCCTTTCTGAAATCCTCTGGTTTTATTTTAATCCAGTCTTTAGATACGACTGGTGCGATGCGTTTGATACGTAACCCAACGACATTACGATTCTCCGAAGACTCATCAACCTCATAGAGGATTAGGTATGCTGGGATGTTAGCCTTTAATGCTAATAAACGAGTCGTCCAGAAAGCTTTAAAGCTTTGACCCTTGTCATACGCTGTCTCCGACAAGGCGAGGGGAGAATAGCAGTGTTCACATACTTCGCATCCGTCTATATCTATCTGGCGAATACCCTGTTGTTGGCGATGCCATTCAGAGAATGGATCGCCTGTCTGAAAGTAAGTATATCTAGCCATTGATATCCCAGAAGTTATCAATCTCTAGCTTCTCACGACAGCTATCACAGTAGTATAAATTTTTGGGTCGCTCCTTAGTAGACTTGCAACCCATACAGGGTCGACTCCACATCTTTAAGTCGTGTTCCCTACGCTTCTCGTATTTGGCTCCATCGAAATGCATGATGTCATTTCTGTGTAAGATTCTTTTCGCAGTATCGATGCAACAATCAAACTTATTTGCTACATCTTTAATCGTTAGTTCATGTATGTTCTGACGTAACCAATTCAAATCCTGCTCGGTGACAGGTACTCTCTTTGGCATGTCTTTCCCATTGTATTTTTACCCCTATATAGAGTATCCCCCTTGTTAAAATACATACACTATGTAGTATCTTCTATATACTTATCGTAACTTGTGGATAACTACAAGATAAAAAAGACTAGAGAAAGTATAGCTATATGTACGATAGGTTGACAGTCTTGAAATTACTGATACAATGCTTGCTTTAGCGAAGACAAGCCAATCTTCGATTGTCTTGTTGAGATAAGGCTAGTGAAGCGAAGCGTAGCGTAGTCATTGTATCACCTTCACTTTATCAACTTTTAAATACTCAACCTTAGTTACCCAACTAATAGGGATAGCCGTGTATCTACCACCTTCTTGAGGATCCTCATCACTTGTGCAGAAGCTACCCATGATCACAATTTTTCGGGAGTCTTTAGCTACCATCCACCCAACGTCAACGACAGTAGCTAAATCATAATTAATTATTTCTTCAATCTCTTCCCAGCCAGCCAACCCATCCTTTGCGTCTACCCATGTAACTCTCACCATAGGAAACTTATTGATATCAACTTTATCAATCATCTAAGCCTAACCATTTTCTGATTGTTCTTGTTGGTATCATTAACAACCTAGCTATATTGTTTGGCTCCATACCATTCATACCCATACGTAAAACCTTCTGCTTAGGAGAGGATTCAGATACAATGTATTGTTCGCCAGACTTAAGTCTTTCAGCGAAGCCAAGAGATACAGTGGCATGGTTATCAGTATGATCCCTAAGCTTTCCATAAGACATCTCTATCGTTAAACCTAGTCTACTGTCTGCCTCGAGTAACTTATTTAATCCTACTATTTTAGCGGGATCATGTTTAGCTGCCTTAATCCTAGCTATTTCCTTGTCTTCCACAATAGGTGTAATCCTTAGCTGTTGATCAACGACAGTTAATTGGTTGGTTGATCCAGCCTCTCTACCTAATCCATCTTGTGTAGGTTTGTTAGCATGATGCAGCATGATAACAGACGCACCATTGTTTCTTACCTTCAGACAGATACTATTAATCCTTGCCCATTGTTCTGCGTTGTTCTCCATCAAGCCAGGGAAAGCTGTACGGATAGTATCAAAGACAACGACATCTGGTTTCAATTCATTCAACCATCCTTGTAAAATATCTAACCCTTCCTCTGTCTGTAGATTCATATCACCACCATCCTCTGACTTGATGAGTGCTGATGACCAATACATCATGTTAGTATCTGGATCTCCGTAGGATTTATTCATGATGTCTAAACGATCAGTGACTGTACTCGCACCATTTTCAAAATCCATATACAACACACGTTGAGGTGCATTGATTTCAAATGGTCCAAAGTTTTTACCTAATGCTAGATGCCACATGGTAGTCAAAGTTATAAATGATTTACCATGACCAGAGTAACCATACACTTGTATGATAGATGCTGGTCGTAAGAATGGATCAACTAAATATTTTTGATTACTTGTTACCTCTTTTAATCCTTCTATGTCACTTGCATAGATTGGTCTAAACTTTTTATTTATTCTACCACCATCATCATAAAGGTGTGGGTTTTCATTACGATGCATTTCTTCTGCACTTGCAATTGTATTTTCAAACTCTTCTTTCTCTAATGAGTGTGTAAAAAATGTGTCAGTAAATTTGGCACATATATCTCTTAGCTGTCTTCCTGTTATTCCTTTGTTAACTTTCTCTCCAGCAAAACGAATTAACATATCATTACGTCCATCACCTTCACGTAACAATCCGTCTCTCTTTATTTGTATCTCCATACGTTCCCACATAGGTAGATAGTCTTCTGGTTTTTTTACTTGTACGCTTGATAAGTCTAGGTTTTCCCACGAAAAATCAACATCAACTAAGTCACCATCACCTGACCACATAGGCATATCTTCCCAGTCAACAGTGAATGGCTCCCAAGCTTTACCATGACTAGGTGGTGCTAATACATATCCACCATCAGCACGTAAATCTAAATGAGAAAATCCATATAAGTTTGTTGCATTCTTTTTTCTATATCCATGTTTAGGATGTTGGAAATAATAATGCATACCCCTTTTGGTTTTAACTGCAAAAGGTGATACCAAATTATTTGCTTTACAAAATCTTTTTGCATCATCACTATCAGCATCAACAACAATCAATCCAGATATTGATCCTGTTACTACAGCTATCTGTGCATCAGGAAATTTTTTAAACCAATAATCTATTTCATCTTCTGTTGCTAAACGTGATTGATATTCTTTCCACTTAATGAGTGGTATCTTTTGTGTTGGATGAATAGGTATAACTGACCATCCTCTTCCAATATATTCTATTGCTTCTTCTTGTACTAAATTAGTTTGTGGTAGTGTGTTCAAAGTATTCATCAATTTTAACCTCTGGGTAATGTTTCTTAATCTGTTCTAGTATGTCGCTTGATATTTTTTTTCTTTGTATCCACCCATAGGGGGCAGTTCTGTGTTTGTTGAGAGCCTTTGCTACGGCAGCAGCTCCACCTAAGTCGTTGATTAACCTTGATATATTTAAGTTCATTTTGTCTCCAAGTTTATGTATTGTATCCAACACACATACTTTTTATAAACCTTGACATACTTTGTCAACAATATTAAAACTAAAGATAGCAAAAAGTATTAGATGATAATGATCTGATATTGAACAATTAACAAGAGGTGAAAAATATGAGAGGTAATCCTTTCAATCATACTAAAACTACATCCCCCTCAACATCAATAACTCGTACGAATGATCTTGATAAATTAGTTGGTACAGCGAATACATTAAAGGATCAAGTAGATCGATTAAAGTATAAGCTAGAAACTGTGGAGCAAGAGATTGCTACACATCTACCTTCTGAATCAGGGACACATCATATTGAAACAGATAATTATTCTGTAACTTTAAAACGTAGAGAGAATTGGGTTTGGGATAATCATAAACTAGCGACCATGTACAAAGGCGGAGTGCCTTCACATGTCAATCAAACACTGAGTGTTCATAGAAACAAATTTAAAAACCTTCATCTTGGAGAGCAAACAAAATTAAAAGATGCTCTTACTGTAAGAAATGTGAAACCAGTTATAGAAATAAGGAGTCTTCATGACGTTTAAACCTATGAAAACATCAGCTGTAGAAAATTCAGGCGTACAAAAAACTTTATTATACGGGCATCATGGCTGGGGTAAAACAACTCAAGCAATACATATGCAGAAGTATTATGGTAAAGGATTTATTATAAGTGGTGAGAGTGGATTGCGTTCAATAATGAATGCAGACATAGATTATCTACCATTCACATCATGGGATGGTGAGAATAAACCATCACAAAATATCTACTCATTCAGAAACATATGTAAAATTATGGACACTGATGAATTTAAATCAGCTGGTTACAAATGGATTATGTTGGATAGTTTAACAGAATTATCTGACAGATTAATACAACACTTAGAACTTGAGTATAAAGATAGCAGAAACAAACTTGCTATGTGGGGTGATAACCAAAGACTCATGTTAGGTAGTGTCAAATGGATTAGGGATCTACCATACAATGTTGTTGTTACTGCTTTAGCTAAAGAAGAAACAAACGACAATGGTGAAACAGATTACTGGGCAATGATTAAAGGTGGCAGTGTACAAAAACAATTACCTGCAATCTTTGACAATGTCTTGTGTGGAGTTCGTACTACAGACGGAGATCGTACTGATCCAAAGGTAGAGAGATTCCTCGTGACTGATGAGGTACGTGGATGGAAGGGTAAAGTTCGAGATCCTAACAGAAAGATAGAGGCTGTAATGCGTACATCCAATATCACAGAACTATTTAAACTAATGGAAGATAAACCTAAAAATAAGAAGGAGGCTGCATAATGTCATTTTCATTTAGAGATATAGATTTAAACGGAGTTGATACACAACGAGAAACAAGTGGTGGATCAATTTTAAAAAAGGGAGACTATGTGTGTACTATCAGTACTGCTGAAGTGCGACCAACACGAAGTGGTGGCTCACAAGTAATGGTAGAGTTGAAAGATATAGAGAGTGGAGGAACAATAAAAGATTTTATTAATGTTCACTTACCTGTGTCTGAATCAATGAGTGACACAGAAAAAACTAATAAACTTAATGCACAAAAATGGGGAAGAGAGAAATTAAAATCTCTACTTACTCATGGTGGTCATACTAGCCCAGATAAACCAGGAGACATTGCAACCCTTGTCGGGTTGAATGTCGGAGTTCATGTAGAGCCAGACAGTTACACTGATAACTCTGGTACTGAACGTGAAGGTAGTAGGGTGAAGAGATTTGGTGCGTACTACAAGGTGGATTCTTCCGTTCCTTCGTCACCACCTGTAGTTAATGGAGCAGATCAAGGGGACGAGATCCCATTTTAATGCCTGCTCCTAAGAAACCAAGTAAAGAAGTAGTGCTTACTCCTCAGCAAGTAATGAAGTTGAGGAGTAGCATCGCTTCTTCTTTAACAAAAAATTTAAACAAGGCACAAGAAGTACTCGATGGTAAGATTGATTGGACTCCCACACAAGCAAGAGTATTCACTGCCTTGTTAAACAAGGTAATACCAGACATATCCATGACCTACGCACAGGTAGACATAAGAGATAAAGAACTGTCTAGTATGTCAAGAGAAGAACTAGAAGAAATCGCTTCAGGAATGAACGATATTATTGAACACACACACGAGGATAAAACCGATGAGAAAGAAGGATGATGTTGTTAATAAGATCAACAGGCATTTAAAAAAGCAGGATAAAGACTCTCGTCTGCGTGTAGCAGAGAGAGGATATCGTATCCGACTCATCACAAAAGAACAAGAAGATAAGTTATACAATGGAAGACGATATAATTAGTAAGATAGACAAGGCATATGATGACATGCCGAAAGAAGAAACAAGACAATACATCGGTGCATCAGGTGTTGGTCATCCATGTGATGCATACATAAGTTTATGTCATAGAGGATTTCCAGAAACTCCACCACAAGCACGTATCAAAAGAATATTTAGAGATGGTCACAGGATAGAAGAAGACGTTGTCGCTGATTTAAAAAAAGCTGGATACGAAGTAGATGAAGTTGATCCTGAAACAAAGAAACAATTTTATTATTCTATGTTTGGTAATCATGTGTCGGGTAGTGGAGATGGTAACATAACCATTGATGGAGAGTTACACTTATTAGAAATTAAAAGTATGAATGCTACTAGACACAACAGATGTAAGAAGGTTGGTGTCAAGGTATCAGACTATAAATACTACGCACAGGTACAGTTAATGATGGGGTTAAGTGGTATAAAAAAATCTTGCTTTGTATCCTATAATAAAAACACCAGTGAATATTTATCAGAGATAATTACATTCGATGAATTCGAATACTCAGAGTTACTACGCAGAATCAATGTTGTCTTAAACAATGAAGGTAAACGCATTGCTAAAGATAAAAGTGATTGGCGTTGTAAATCATGCTTCAAAAGAGAAGCATGTTGGGAAGGATTAAAACCTTCCCCTGCTTGTCACAATTGTAAACATGCCATTGCAGCAGACACTGGAGGCAAGGCGTGGTGGTGTAACAATCACAACAAAGAAGCAGTAAATCCTTGTGACGATTACACATTATTTCTTCCTAAACCCTTTAGTACCTCATGACTGCGTGGGGTACGTTAGGGAAAATTCCTCAATCTTATTTTGAAAAATGTACTTTGGCAGACACGAAAAGACTCAGGGAAATATCGAAGAAAGAAAGAGACGCTAAAAAAATAATAAACAAAACGGAAAGGGAAAGCAAGATGTCCGATTTAAAAGATGAATTTGAAAGAATGGTGAATCAATATGAGTAATACAATTGATATAATACGCAAGCTTGGTTACGATAAGAATAAAAAAGAAACAGAAATAGAATCAAAGCAAGTAGAAAAGAAAAGTATACAAGAAAGAATAGATGAGATTGATTCAGAGAGAGACTTGTTTACTGATGAAGTCAGACATCAACGTGCTAAAGCAGTAGATAAGAAGCGACATCTTGAAAGAGAGATAGTTGAGTTGCGTTCAGTGGTAAGAGACTTTGACGTAGAGATAAAGACCTTAACATTACAATTAGAATATGGAGCATAAAATGACTAAGAAATTTCCAATGAAAAAAGCAGACGTTTTAGAGAAAGCAAAAGAATTAATAACAGGTGACAGACAGCAAAAGTATGGGGATCCTAAAGTAAATTTTAAAAGAATAATAGATGGATGGCAGTTAATACTTGGTCATGAAGTTACACAAGCACAGCTAGTGCAAATGATGGTGTGGACTAAGATAGCTAGATTACAAGAAGATCCAAAGCATATGGATTCATGGGTAGACATTGCTGGATACGCTGCGTGTGGAGGAGAGGTAGTAGACAATGAGTGATTGGGCTTACACAAAAAAACAATTAGATGAAATGGAAAACAATAAGTGGACTCAAGCAAAGATAGAAGATGCTGAGTGGAAAATCATGGATGATAAAGCAAAGCTACGTTATCTTGATAGAGTTATAGCTGAGGATGAAAAAGAATTAATACGTAAAGAAATACAAAAAGATATTAAAAAAGAAATACGTAAAGAAATGAAGCAAGAAGAAAAGAATAAGGAGGAAGGTGTATTCGTTCCTCCTGATTCAGTAAAAGATTAATAACCTTTTTTGCTTTTTGATTTTGAGTTAACCATAGGCTTACCAGTTTTCTTTGCTGCTTTCTTTGCAGCAGCTTTTCCAGCAGCAGTATATGGGTAAGTTTTTTTTCCAACTTTTGGCATGTTAATATCCTTTTCCAAATGATCCAGAAAATCCGCTGAATGCGGATCTTCTTCCAGTATCTTGTGCATCTCCTGCCAATAAGTTCGTCCCTTTCTCTCTAAATGATCTGTTACCACCTAAGAAAGGTACACGATTTAATAATCCTCTTATCAAACTTCTACGTTTAGCATTAGTTACATCAGCTCCACCTGCGTCTGCTATCATTTCCGCTGTACCTGATAATGCATTGAAGCTTTGTATTCCTACTGTATCAAATGATGGTCCTAATATGTATGAAGCTATACGTTGGAAACCATATGCACCATTGTCTGCTTGTGCGGCAGAGTTATAAAGTAACTCACCAACCATACCTAATCCACCTGTCTGTAGTAAGGCTTCTATGTACCATCCAAAGAATGCATCAACACTACCATGCATGCTAGGGTTATATCCAGCAGCTAATGCTATTGATAACATTTCAGGGTGATCTTTAACAAAAGAAGACAAGTCTTTTTCTAATCCATCTACCCATTTAATCTTACCATCTTTATTACCAAACTCTTTAGATATATTTGTTAATAGTCTTTCTCGTAATTGTGATTTATCTTGATCTTCACCACCTCTGAATTGTACAATATCTTTCATAGCTAGTGATCCTGCACCACCTAATCCTGTACCTACAGTCATGAGATAAACAAGAGGGGATACATTACCTTGCTTTGCTTCTTTTAATACATTAGCTGTCAGTTTACCCATCATTACAGGGAATGATTTAAGTTGATAAATCATTGATCCAATAGGTGTTTGACTCCATAAAGGGTTATCATTTGTATTAGGTGCAAAGATTGTTTCATTAGCAAACTTAATCATAGCTTCTCTAAATCTCATTGAATCACTACCACCCATCATCTCACCCATTTCACCAATCATTTTAAATCTACCTGTTTCGGGATCAGGTTTAGAATAATCTTCTAAACCAAACTGACGTAGTATTCTTGCAGCTGTACGATATTTAACAGGCATCTTTCCGTCTGGTCGATACAAGTCTGCTGCTATTCTATTCATGGTACGCATAGTTTCAAAACCAACACCACCACCTAGCTTTCTCATAGTGTCTGTCCATTGTGAAAGTAAAGTAACATGGAAGAAGTTGTTTGCTGATCGTCCACCTGCTGATCCATACATACCAGCCAATCTATCATGGTTAATATTTTCTATGTTCAATCCTGTACGAGATAACATCTCTCTATAATGTTTGTCTGTTGCAAATTTCTTCCAACCCTTAATGAAAGATTTCATACTTCCACCTCTGATAAGAGGTAGGAATACATCAGGGATAGATGTTAATGTTGTATAACTTAAAAGAGTAATAGCGTTAATATTTCTTAACAACTTAGAAGCAACAGAAGCTTTCTCATAGAAGGTACCACTACTATCTAAAGGTTTACGTTGAATAACTCTGAATTGTCCAAGCATAAACTTAACTTGTTTAGGTGTTAATCCACCTTCATCACCAAAATCATTTATACCTTCAACGATAGCATTAACTCTATGATGCCATTGATCACCAGACTCTGCTTCAAACTCCATTAGTTTTGCTTTCGCTTCTGCTTTCTTACCTGATTTAACTAAGTCAACTATATGATTAGCATACAGTCTAGCTTGAGAAGGGTTGCCATTAAACATACGAGGTACCTGTAGTTTAGGTATAGGTGTAGTAACCTCATCCATACCACCACCATCAGTTGCATATCTTAATGTAACTTTTGCAATCTTATTTGATTGTAACATGTTTGCTATTCCTTCAACACCTTCAATCCCTACACGCATGTAGTCATCAAATCCAAAGTTATTGTAACCCCACTGTTGAGTAAACAAACCACGTCTTGTTGATCCATCTATATATTTAGATAACACACTGGTTAAATCATTAATAAGGTAAGGCTCCATTCCCTCTAACTCTTTACCACTTAATTTTAACATACGTTGAAAGTCTATATTGTCTGAGTGTGGAGATTTTTTTTCAGCAAATGGAGGTATATAACTACCATCATCGTCTGTTATTCTCATCGCAATAGCTTTTGCTTTCTCTACTGCTTGGCTGAGAGACAGCCTACGGCTGTCTTCAGCTGCTTCTCTCATTAGATAAGAAGATATTTTATCAACGAAACCTTCCATATCTTTTTTAATAGCTTCAGCATTGTAGACACGAGGTACATAGTTTTTAATTTCACCCATTTCTACACCACTGTCTGTTAACCAATGATGCTCATCTTTGAAGAATTGATTTATTTTTTCAGCAACAAGTCTTTCATCTTTTGTTAAAGCTTTTACACTTCTATGTTCAGGATCTAATGCATATCGTAATGCACGTAATATTTTTTTATGTGATTGTGGTTGTGGCTCATCACCCCATATTTTAAACTTGTGTACGTATCTTTCATACCATCTATATGCATCAGGTAGGTTGTGTAACATCTGCATAATTGGTACAAACTTGTCACCAGCTAAAGCATTATGTTTTTCATAATGACCAACACCTTCTAATGGTTTAACCCAATCAGAAAAGAAATTTGAATTACTTTCAATACGTGATCTGTTAGCATTACTATGAAGTATACCACCGAAAGATGCTTTCCTTGTATTTTCTATAGATGCGGCTGTTACATCTCCGTCTGCTATATCATTTAAACTATTAATAAGTTCAGGAGGTAATCCAGATTCTTCTAGTGAATGCATTAACCCATCAAGCTTACGTCTTGAATATAAAGCTCCGTCTACTTGTGCTGCATCTAGTAATGATCCAGCGATACTTCCAGCACCCATTTCTTCATCATATAATTTTGTACTATTCTGATCAAAGAATTTTGAATCTACATGCTTAACGTGACCATGATTCAATACAACAAAAGCATTACCAATAGTTTTTTTTCCTGTTGCTTTAACTATTTGTGGTTGCGTATGAATTATATGATCATAACCCATTGATTGTAGTAATCCAGTAAATCTTTTTTTACCTCTGCTTAAATCTTGTTTATACCAAGCCACATTGTCAACCCAATCATCATTTAATAATTTAATCATACGTTCGTAGAAATCTTCTCTAGTTATTATTTCATAAGGATCATCAAACATATGAAGAATGCCAGAAGGATCAACTAATTCTTTTTTTTCTGCTACATCTATAATTCTTTTCATCTCTATATCTGTAGCTACATTACGAAAATTTTCTCCATCGTAATTATTATCCATAGTAACATCAAACCCTTGTCTTAATCTTGCAAACACAGGCAAGACTGTAGGCTCAGGTTGGTATCCATATTTTTTAAATAGCATGTCTGCCATACCATTTAATTCAGCCATTTGATCTGAATACATTTTCAATGTACTGTCTTCTAAAAACTCATCATCTAATTTTCTTCCCATTGAATACAGATGATCAAATTCTTTTCTTGCTTCTTGATATAAATTAATTTGATATGCACCTTCGTCACCATACTTATTAGCAAGAGAAATTTTTGCTTCTCTCGTAGCGTTAGTACCAGCAAATGCTCCAGCTACTTCAGGCTCATCTGTAATATAAAATCCTGGACCAAACATGCCATTGCCATGATCCATCATAATATCTGGATTAGATTTTTTACTTAAGGCACTTCCTTGTGGTGTGCCATGATAGTATGATCTAAGTTTTGTTTCTGAATATGCATCACGACCAATAAAATTTAAGATGTTTAATGTTTTTTTAGGATCATTAAGTATGCTTTTAATTTTTTGTCTTGCAACTGTCTTAGCTATATAAACAGGCACAGGAGAATTAACACCTGCGTAGTCAGACAACATTGGTAAGTCTTGATAGCTATTAAAACTAGGATCACCATACAAGCTTACTCTTGTTAATTGATCTTTAGCTTTTTTTGATCTTAAACTTCCATTGATAAACCAAGCTGCTGCTTGATCTACATTATTAATAACGTCTTGAAACTCCTCAGTATATCTACCATCAAAGTCTGCTATGTCATCTAGCGAATATTCACCTTTTTGTAGCCTAACCATACTATCGATAAACCATTCTTCAGATGCCATACCTGTATCAATATCAATAGCTGACCCATCAGTAACGTTTCCACCTTTATAACCAGGATATGGATCTTTAGCTTTACCTCTATTTTTATTAGCTTGAAGAAGAAAGACATTCTCAATTATATCTCTCTGATAATCATCAATGAATGATGTTGTCATGATAGCTTCGTTAACCATTGTCATTAACTTATCTACATCAGGCTCATCTTTAACTAATTGTGTGGCTATATTTCTACCTAACTTACGTAATAATTTAAAGTCTGCTGCATTTGTTTCAAACTGCATCCCAGCAGCATACGTTGTGAAGTCTCTGTCTGCTTCATTCAAGGTGCTAGATTTATATTTAGATTGTTTTATTGCTCCACCTTTAGTGTAGTTAACATTACCTCCATGAAGTAAAACAATTTTATTAATAAAGTTACGTAACTCTCCTTGTACTTCAGGGTTTCTATGAGTAGATTTTACAAGTAGTTGTTTCTTTTGTTGTTTAACACCTACTGGATGTATGCCTGCATCAATCACATCAATCATCTCTTCTGCTTCTTCTTGAATTGCATTTATTAATTTCTCATTGCTAACAGTAAAGATTCCTTTCTTTGCATTCTTAGAAATTTGTCGTCTATATATTTCTGCATACACCTCATTAAATCTTTTCTTACCTTGATCACCATTGTTTAATGCTCTTTGTAACTCATTAATTAAATCTTCTTTTCTCATCGACATCACTTCTCGTGATACAACTGTTGCTTTTGGTTTAGGTAGTTTAGTTATTAATCTTCTATATAACTCTAGTCCGTAAGCATTACCTTCTAACGTAGCAGGATCAGCGTCTTTAAATTTTTGTTTTAATATTTCATGTGTCATTGTACGTGGATTACTAATATCAGCAGAATCCACCTCTCTTTGAGTTATATTAATATCTTTAGTTATTTTAGATACTCTTCTATCTAATCTTTTTTCATCTGCTTTTCTTTTACGTCTAATTTTATTACTTAACTTTTGTTTAGTAGTTAACTCTTCATTAGTTTTAATCTTAATATCTTTTAAAAGATTTGTATTAATACTAGGTATTGCATCAGCTGTTTGATTGGCACGTCCAAAAGAAGTTTCTAAACCATTAATAACTTCTGTTATAGTTGGTGATAAATCATTAGCAAAAGTAATTAAGTCATTAGACTCACCTAACTCAATCATACTAAAATCATTTTTATTGTAGCTTTTTATTGCTTGAAGCTTGGTTACAACTGCATCCCTTGTTGCACCAATAAGATTTAAAAACTCTGGATCATATGCTTTGTTATCAATTGCACCTTGTGATTCTACTTGTGTTAATTCTCTTACTAAGTCATTTAGGTAATTATATGTTAAAACAGGATCCTGCGTTGTATGAATAGATTCTTTTAAATCATCATTTAACAATCTCATATTCCATGTCTGTTGTTGTAAAATATCAGCAGATGGATTAGTTGATTTAGCTGTAGCTTTTGTAATTACTTTTTCTTCTGGTAATAATTTATTAAAGATTGGCACTAAGTCTGGATCTAAAGCTTCTTCACTATTAGTCAGTCTATTAAACATACCCTTTACTTTTCTATAGATGCTTGCCCAATAGTTATCACTACCAACGATGTTCTTTCTTCCGTTAACCCATAAAACAAATTGATTAGCAAAAAATTCTTGAGGAGAATCGATAGCATCAATACCCATGTATCCATCTGCATCATAAGTCTTTTGCATTAATGAAGCGTAGTTAACTTTTTCTTTAGGATTGGCAGGTTTATCGTTAATATATTTTTGAATACTTTTATGGAAGATAGCTTTATCTTTAGCATCTAGTATGTTGAAGTATGACCAATGAGCAAACTCATGAGCTATCATCATTGATGGTGCATGTCTGTCAGGTACGTTTGTCCAAGCATCTTCAGGAAATTGTGCTGCTTGATAATCCTGTGTAGCCTGAGCATCGGCAGCATTTCTTGTAGCAGTATCAATGTTAGGATCAAAATCACCTGTACGTGCAGGGTTGATAGCTATATCACCAGCACCTTCCATCTTAATATTAGGAGCCATTGTTGCTCCTTGCACTGTTGATGGATCAAAAGGAAGATTACTTTTTTGTACAACATCTTGCCAGTTACGGAAGACAGGGAACATATCAATGTTCATTGCATTAAACATTCTACTTACAATATTTAATTCCTCTTCAGAGGCATTAGACATTATATCACGTACTTGTTTTATGGCTGCTTCACGAGATTGTGTGTTTGCTTTTCTTTCAGGTAAACGTGCATACAATTTATGCAATGTGTCTGCTAAGTAATCTCCATTGTTTGCCCATTTAGCAAAAGCCAATCCTTCATATATGTCTGCTATTCTCCAACCCATGTCTGCTGTAATTCTTTTGTCTGGGTTACCATTGAATAAACTATTTTGAGTTTGGGAATTAAAGTAATCAGCAAGCGATTTAGTACCATCAGGTGATCGTAAATCTGATATGTCTACATCTATGTCTGATAATTCTGATTGATTATAGTGTGATTTTATTTCGACTGGTTTACCTTTTGATTCAAAAGATTCTTTTACAGCTACATCTACATCAGGAATATTTTCTTTAGTTAATGGTTTAAAGTTATCTAAAGCATCTGATCCTCTCATACCCTCAGGTACAAAACCAATATCCCAATCACTTAACTTAGCACGACCAGCAACAGCTGATACATTTAATCCTGCTTCTTTTTGTTTAATAGATTGTACTCTAATATCGTATGGATCTTTTTTATTTCTTAAAGCTACTACCTGACCATCTGGTATCTCAACTGCGTTTTCATCTACCACTGCTTCAGCTTTAGGTTTTGCTTTAGTTGTCTTAGTTATTTTAGGCTCAACAGGTTTACCTAGTTTTTCCATTAGCTTTGTTGCTAAAGATTGTACTTCTGTATCTGTACTTTTTAATAATTCAGATAAGGAAGCTTCAGGAGTATTAGATTTAGGTGGTGCTACGTTACCATATGTAGATTTTAATTCTGCTAGTTTAGCTACATCTTCTGTAGATCCTTTTCCTGCGTCTACTTTCTTTTGTAAGACACGAAGTAATTTTAAATTAGGGTCTTCTGTTTTTATGTCTGCAACAGCAAGATCCTCTACAGCTGTACCTGCTTCACCTGTAACTTTTCTAACATCTTTGTATACTTTACCCATGATGCCAGGCTCAGGGTTATCAATATAAAAAGCTACTCCACCTTTTTTTACTTCATCTCCGTCTGCTGTTTTTAAAGCTTTGTTTCCATTCCATTGAAATCTTATTGGACCTTTAATATTTTTATGTTCAGCAATTGCTTGGACTTTATATAAATCTACTTTAGATTTTACAGGAGTCTTCCCAATGAACTGACCACCACTACCACCTTTACGTAAGATGCTTTGTGTTCTCCCTAATGATTTAGTTTGGTTTGGCTCTGTTACTAAAATTCTACCAGCACCTTCGGGTAATGGATTTTCAGGCGTGTCGCCTGAAAATTTACCTATGTTAGATTTGACCGATCTATTTTCTGCTTTGCCTGTTAATATTTTTTCTAATGCAAATTCAGAGTATTCTCTTTCTGCTTGTCGTAAATAAAAATTAGATGCTTGAGGATGACCACGCTTATACTTAGTCATGTAATCATTTACTTGATCATGGAATAATTGTCTCTCATCCTCAGACAGACGACTTAAATCTAACTTCTTTGGTCGTCCATTCTTCTTAACTGGCAATAAACCTTCATCACCTGATATCTCCATATCTTCATCAAATGCTTCTTTAACTGTAGCATCATGAACATCTAATACTTTTTGTTTGTTTTCTTTTGATATAACTTTTTCATCAAGATCAATTATCTGCTGTCTCCACCATGCAGGTAATTCTTCTTTACTAATCCCTAAGTCTGCACCTTCTCTAGCCTTAGTTAATGCATCATAAAACTCTGTAGCTTCATCATCTTCTAATAATCTTTGTCCAGTTGTTTCTGGTTTAGCCTCTGCATCTACTTCTGGTTTAGTTTCGTCACCTAAGTTAATAACATCAGGTGTTTCAGTCTCAGGTTTTTTTAAGTTAGGGTTAATTAATTCTAGTGATGCGTCTACTTCATCTACTGTACGAGACTCCATTGCTTTTTTATGTGCTGTCTCATAAACATTTAGTTTATCTTCTAATGCAATACGTTGATCAGGATCAGTTGTATCTTTTATTTTTATTTTAATATTCTCAATAGCTTTTGGTAATTCTAATAATGCTTTGATGGTTGCAAATCTTTGAATAGCAGATTGTACTTCTGTTGTTTCATAATCATTAGGGTTAACCCTCATATCTTTAACTGTTGCTTCAGCTGCTTTAGCCTCTTCTACAAGTTTTCTACCTGGCTGCATGTCAGGTAACGCCATTGTTGTTCCGTCTTGTCTGCCTTGCAATGCAGCATCAAATTCTGTGTTAGTTAAGTTACCTTGTAAGTCACCAAACTCAGCTGATGTCTGATATCTTTTATCTTTAATTTTACCTGCACCTCTTGCACCGAATCTACCACCTGCTGCACCAAATACACCACCAAAACCTGCACCAGCTAAACCACCAAAAGCAGCAGCACCTATTAATTGTTTCTGATAAATCTCATCTTGTAATCCAAGAGATTTGTTTCTTGCTTGGATTGTTAAATCCATTACACCACCTGCGGGTACACCTACTAATCCTTCTACTACTGCACCTTTAGCTGCACCTGCACCAGTAGCTTTCCACTTAGCTGCTTTTTTACCATCACCTGCTAGTCTTGCTGCACGATATGCATTGGCACCAACCTTTGCACCTGCACCAAAACCAATTACGTTAAGAGGATCAAGTATCATGTTACCAGCCATGTTACGGAAACGCATCCATGCTCTACCTGT
>UEXM01001807.1_pt1 | contig 16694 bp, 19 predicted proteins | sample 1796661 | NCBI WGS metagenome assembly UEXM01 (sample SAMEA4772469, study PRJEB27181) | metagenome | reverse complement strand
GTTAAGACCCAAGGAGAAATCACATGGCATTTAGAGTAAGTCCTGGCGTATCAGTCACAGAAAAGGATTTCACAAACGTAATCCCAGCCGTATCTACAACCAGAGCGGCCTCTGTAATTAACTCTGATTGGGGTCCAGAAGAACAAAGAGTTCTCGTAGCAAACGAACCAGAACTCGTAAATCTTTATGGTAAACCCAACGTAGACAACTATAGAAACTGGCTAAACACTGCTAACTATCTCGGTTATGGTGGTGCATGTCTCGTCGCAAGAGCAACTACTTCAACCTCAATGAACTCCGGATTCGGTGGTTCTGGCGCACTCATCAAAAACAAAGATGTCTACGATCAAGGATTTAGTGCTTCTGCGGCAGTATACGGAACTGCGGTAGCATCTGGTGCAGGAACAGAATTTTATGCACGATTCCCCGGAGACTTCGGTAACTCACTAAGAACATCAGTCGCATCTGGTGTTGCTGGACTTAGCATGGGTTTTGGAACTCATGCAGATGGTGGAGCAATGGGTCTTTCTGGTTCTGCTGTAGCAACTGAGATCATTGCAAGCACTGGTGGTTCTGGTGGACAGACTGCTGCCATTGTTGGAGACACCCTTAAGATTGGTAACCTCACAACAATATTCACAGTAACTGGAGTCACTCACGGTGCTGCTGGTAGTACAATCTCGTTTACTCCTGCACTCGCAAATGCAACAGTCACCCGTGGAACCACTGCTGCATGGGAACATAAGTACAAGAGTTATATAGAACGACCATACACTTCATCAAACCTAGAGTTTGTTGGTGGTACTGGAGATCAATTTACCATCCTTGTAATCGACGAAGATGGTAAGTTCACCGGAACCAAGGGTGAAGTTCTTGAAGTATTCAACGGAGTTTCACTTGCAAACGATGCAAGAGACGGAGACGGTAACTCTAACTTCTATGTTGACGTAATTAACGCCAACTCTAAGTATATTGTTGCTGGTAACTCTCTGCTCGGAATTGCTGCTGGTGGTGGATCTGCTGCAAACTTCAGCATCAACAACGGTGCTGGTGGTGGAACTACCTTTGGTAACGTACTAAGAAGATACGACTCTGGTGTTTCTGGTGCATACAGCAATTCATCATCCGACAGTGAACTTCTTACTGCATACAACTTATACGCGGATTCAGACACAGTTGATGTCTCTCTCATTCTTACTGGTGCTGCATCTGCTGCACTTGCAGGAAACGTGATCGACATTGCAGATGCAAGAAAAGACTGTGTTGCATTCGTTTCTCCAGAAGAAGCCGACTGTGTTGGTGTTACAAACCTAACAACTGGTGTTAGTAATGTCAAGGACTACAGAAACACACAACTCAACAAGTCCAGTTCCTATGCGTTCATGGACAGTGGTTGGAAGTATCAGTACGATAGACACAACGACACCCTCAGATGGGTTCCTCTAAACGGTGATATGGCAGGACTCTGTGCAAGAACAGACAATGTTAATGATCCTTGGTTCTCACCTGCTGGTTTCAACCGTGGACAAGTTCGTGGTGTAGTTAAACTTGCAATCAACCCAACCCCAGAAGCACAACGAGATGATCTGTATATGGATAGCATCAACCCAGTAGTTGCTTTCCCCGGAGAAGGTACTGTCCTCTTCGGTGATAAGACTCTACAATCTAAGGGTAGTGCATTCGATAGAATCAATGTCCGAAGACTCTTCATTGTGATGGAGAAAGCAATCTCCACCGCATCGAAGTTCCAACTCTTCGAACAGAATGATTCGTTCACTAGAGCCATGTTCAAGAACATGATCGAACCATTCCTAAGAGATATTCAGGGACGAAGAGGTATCACTGACTTCAAGGTAGTCTGTGATGATACAAACAACACCTCGGAAGTCGTAGATGCTAATAGGTTTGTTGCAGATATCTTCGTCAAGCCAACTCGTTCAATCAACTTCATTCAACTGAATTTCGTTGCTGCCAGATCTGGTGTAGATTTCAACGAAATTGCAGGTGTATGATTAAAATCAACATACATATAGAGAAGGATAACTAGAATGAATATCAACACTTTTAAGAACAATCTAAAGCAAGGCGGAGTCCGTCCTAACCTATTCCGTGTAAACGGTCCAATCGGTCCTGAAGGAACAGACAATGCGGCTAGTTTCTTAATTCGTTCTGCTGCACTACCTGCATCAAACATGAGTACCATTCTTGTTCCTTTCCGTGGTAGGCAGTTAAAACTACCCGGAAACAGAACATTCGATGACTGGACAATCACAGTCATCAGTGACAGCGAATTTAACCTTCGCACCAAATTTGAACGATGGATGGAAGCCATCAACTCTACAGTCGGTAATGTTGCTGAACAGGCACATGATCTAAGTCAAGGAAGTTTCCTTGCAGGTGGTTTGTTCCCAACTTGGAGCGTTGATCAACTTGATCGACAAAACAATCCAATCAAGACATACTCATTCTTTCACTGTTTCCCAACAGTAATCGGTGACATGGCACTTGATTCCGATGCAAGTGATACTCTTTCCGAGTTCACAGTGACACTAAGTTACTCATACTTCTTAGCGAGTGACGCACCTGATGCTAATCTAATTGAGTCCGTCGATCTAGGCGGAGTCGGTGAAGTTGGTTGATCAGAACCTATAACATGAGGATAGATTATGCCAGAATTATTTGGATTTAGTTTCGGGAAAAAAAAGAATCCTGAAGAAGTAGTATCTAATATACCATCGTTTGTTCCACCCGATTACGAAGATGGTGCCACTACGGTATCGTCTGGTGGTTTCTATGGTTCATATGTAGATCTAGATGGTGGTCAAAAATCAGACAGTGGTTTTATCGATCACTACAGGAGTATGGTTCTTCAACCAGAAGTTGAAATTGCAGTACAAGACATTATTAATGAAAGTATTGTATTCGACGATTATAGAACTCCCGTAAAATTAAACTTAGATTTTTACGATCAAAGCGATTCGATTAAATCTAAGATACACGACGAATTCAAAGAAGTTCTTTCTTTGTTGGACTTTAACAACAAAGGAACTGATATTTATAGAAAATGGTTTATCGATGGTAGACTGTATTTTCATAAGATCATTGACGACAAGAACAACAAAAAAGGCATTGTAGAACTCCGTCCTGTTGATCCTACTCGAATCAAAAAGATTAGAGAGGTAGTGAAAGAGAAAAATCAACAGGGAATTGAAATAGTAAAAGATGCAAAAGAATTCTACATGTATGACATGACAGAAAAAACAAACGGATATACTCCTCAGTTTGTGAGCAAAGGAATCAAGGTATCTCCTGATGCCATTTCTTATGTTACCTCGGGGTTGTTTGATTCTGGTAAGAAAAAAGTAATTGGACATCTACACAAAGCCATTCGTCCGCTGAATCAACTGAGAATGATCGAAGACTCAGTTGTTATCTATAGAATCTCTAGAGCGCCTGAGCGAAGAGTATTCTATGTTGATGTAGGTAACCTTCCAAAGAACAAAGCAGAACAGTACCTCAAGGGACTGATGAACCAGTACAGAAATAAACTGGTATACAATGCAGAAACTGGTGAAATTAAAGACGACAAGAAGCATATGAATATGCTTGAGGATTACTGGTTACCCAGAAGAGAAGGTGGTAGAGGAACAGAAATTACCACACTTGATGGTGGACAGAACCTTGGTGAAATGGAAGATGTACAATACTTCCAGAAGAAACTTTTCCGTTCACTTGGAATTCCTACCAGTAGATTGGAATCAGAAAATGGTTTCAACATGGGACGAAGCGCCGAGATTACTAGAGATGAAGTTAGATTCTCTAAGTATATCGAAAGACTTCGACATAGATTCAGTGATCTTTTCATGGATCTACTTAAGACTCAACTTATTCTTAAGAGTATCATTACAAAAGATGACTGGAAAGACATTAAACAACAGGCATATGTTGAATATGCGACCGATTCATACTTCTCTGAGTTAAAGGAATCTGAAATTCTTAAAGAAAGAATGGATGTCTTAAGAGAGGTAAATGAATACATAGGTAAGTATTATTCTATTGAATGGACGAGAAAAAATATTCTTAAGTTCAATGAAGAAGAAATTAAACAGATGGACAAACAAATGTCCAAAGAAAATAAAACTGGTCTTTACGGAGACCCTGAATCCGAACAAGAGGAAGAATTCTAATGTCAAACACCGATGATCTAGTAAATAGTGCAGCAACAGGCAATTTGCAAGAGTTTAAAGAACATTTCTCTGAACTCTTAGCAGAAAAGTCTGTAAATTTCTTGAGTGCTAGATCAGGTGAAGTTTCTAGAGGTTTAGTGACAGAGTGTGACTGTGGCTGTGACGCTGATCTAGAAGAGGTTACAAAATTACACCCAGACACCCATAAGATTAAAAAGACAAAGTATGGATATCAACTATTCATTTATAGTCCAAGCACTGGTAAGTTCATTCCACAAGGTCCACCACACAAGACAAAAAGAGCGGCGGAGAAAGATGCAGAGAAATTTGAATCTTTTGAATTGGATGAAGCAACGAAATGGAAAATGGGCGATGGTAGACCAAGAGGTGGCGCTCGTATAGAAAATGTTAGATTTTGGAATTTACCAAAAGATCAATTACAGTATATCATAAAAGATGCTGGTGAGGCGATGAGGTCAAATCCTAAAGCAAGAAAAGCAACTACTGGACCAGGTAACTGGGCAGATCAAGTTAATGATGCTTCAACTGTTCTTGCATGGAGAAAGAAGAACAACATCAAAGAATCCGTCGAACTAGAAGAAGAAAAAGTATCTTTTAGGTTCAAAGGAAGTAAATCAGAACGAGAAAAAATTCGAACACACCTTACCAACAAATTCAATAGAGATTATGCTGGATTTGCATCAAGAGCAGGAAGTCAACTTGATATTTCGTTTGATGCTAAAAATGTAAGTAAGATTGTAAAATACGTCAAAAGTAAGTTTAAAGACAATTTGATGTTTGTTCGGCAAAAAGATGGATATGATTATAATGAGTCCGTTGAACTGGATGAAGCAACTCTCAAATTTGATTCTGGTATGAGTGGTAAGTCCGGTGAGTTTATTAGATTCATTACTAACAAAAAACTAGGACAGGCAAAAAAAGTCAAAGGTAAATTTGGTGTTGGTACAGTAGAAGTTACACCATTTAGGGAAAGTGATACTGGAAAAATTAAAAAAGCAGCATCTAAGTATGGTATGATTGGTGAATCAAACCTACAATCAATTGTAAATTCTGCCAGCACTGAAATGCCTATTGACATAGATATAGATGGAAATACAATTCATATAACCCCAGACATTTCTGAGAGAATTGTAAACCTTCATGATGAACTAAATGAATCCAACCAGAAAGACATGATCGACATGCTAGAATCTGATAAAAGTTCATTTCTAAAAATAGTCAAATTCGCTCAGAGGAGACAACAATGAGTAACAAAGTTAATAGAATTTTCGATAGCATCCTTCAAGGTAACTTAGCAGAAACTAAAGAAGAACTAGAGTCTGTTCTTTACGAAAAAATGAATATGTTCATTGAAGGCAAGAAGAAAGTTCTTTATAGCGATCTCGATCCTGTTGGCAAAGAAGATGACGATGTGGATAACGACGGAGACGTTGATGACTCCGATAAATATCTTAAGAACCGTCGTAAAAAAGTTAAGAATGCCATGAAAGAAAACAAAGACGAATTCAAACCACACATGATGTATGATCCTAAGAGTGGTAAAGGCTATAAAGCAGACACATACGAAGATCATGTTCGAATGGATAAAATGGGTTATGTTCATGAGAAACCAAAAGTGAAAAACGAAAACATGATGCTTGCACCAAAGGGTAAGGGTAAAAAGGCTGCAAAGGACCTTTACGCTGGATACGACAAGAAGAAGAAAAAGATTAATGCCAGTTACAAATATTGAAGGCTCCTAAAAATGAACCTATACGAAAAATATAACATAATCGGTGAACAGGGCCCTCCCGGTGGTAATCCTATGTCAGCAATGATGGGTATGATGGGTGGTGGGCAACAAGGTCCTCCTCCATCACCAGAAGATCAACTCTTTGAAAGAGTTCGTGGTTACCCTAAGATTGATGCTATGATTCAGCAACTCCAGCAAAAGGGTGTTTCTGATTCTAGAATTCTTGATCAGATCTACAAAAAATTTCAACCCGAATTCGTATACTTCGCAAAAGAAATAATTCAAGCAGCAAACAAACCTAAACCACCTGCTGGTCCCGGTGGCCCCGGTGGCCCCGGTGGCCCCGGTGGTATGCCTGCTGGCGCACCAATGGGTGCAGGAGGATAATCAAATGAAACTAATCACAGAAACAACCGAAGATATCAAACTCATCAAAGAAGATGTAGCAGGTGGAAACCCAAACTACTACATCAGCGGTGTTTTCATGCAAGCCGAACAAAAGAATAGAAACGGCCGCATTTACCCAAAGAAAACTTTGATGAAGGAAGTTAATAATTACAATGAAACCTTTGTGAATGGTAAAAGAGCATTTGGTGAACTCGGACACCCAGAGGGTCCGACCGTAAATCTAGAACGAGTATCTCATATCATCACTGATCTCTACACAGAGAACAATGACGTAATGGGTAAAGCCAAAATTATGGATACCCCTATGGGTAAAATTGTAAAGAACCTATTAGATGAAGGCGCCCAACTGGGTGTGTCTTCCCGTGGTATGGGAAGTCTCGAAGAAAAGAATGGTTCTAAGTACGTTGGCGATGACTTTATGCTTGCTGCTGTTGATATTGTTGCTGATCCTTCCGCACCCAATGCTTTCGTAGACGGTATCATGGAAGGTAAGGAATGGATCTGGGACAACGGAACCATCAAAGAATCTAGCATAAACAACTACAAGAACCTTATAGAAAAGGCATCTCAACGAACTGTAGATGATGTATCTGCATACTGTTTTGCCGATTTCTTGTCCAAATTATAAAAAACTATAAATAAACTAAGTACTTAAACCAAGGAGAATCTCCAATGAACAGTGTAATCAATTCTGCTCGAAACCTAGTTGAACGAGCAAACAACGAAGAAACCGCAAGATCTGGACAAAGAGTCCAGTCGGTTATCTCAGAACTAACTAACATGGGTGTATCACAAGACTATATCTCTGGTGTCCTCCAGAGACTTGCTCAGTTTGATACCGAATCGGATCTATCAGAGGCAATTGATAGAGAACTCTACAAGGCAACTCAGTTTTCCATCATGGAAGACGACGAGGAGGATGCAACTGGTAAGGGTTCCGAAGATGCTTCCGGTAAGGGTTCAATCTTTGCTCGACCTGTCGCTAAGAAAAGTGCAGAAAGCACTCTTAAAGGCAAGAAAGCAAAGAAGGAAAAGGAACTACAAGCCAGTTACAACAAGATGGAACATCTTGAAGCACTCTTCTCTGGTGAAAACCTAACCGCATCATTCAAGCAAAAGGCTGCATCTATCTTCGAAGCAGCAGTAAATGCTAGAGTCGAAGAAATTCAAGCAGAACTCGTTCGTCAGTCAAGAGACGTTTTTGTTGAAGAAGTTTCATCTGCAAAATCAAATATGGCAAACAAACTTGACGAATACATGAACTATGTCGTTTCTGAGTGGATGAACGAAAACGAACTCGCAATTGATTCTGGTATTCAGAACGAAGTCACTGAGTCATTCATGAACGGTCTTCGAGATCTCTTCGAAAACCACTACATTGAAGTTCCACAGGGTAAGGTTGATTTGGTTGATGCTCTAAACAGTAAAGTAGATGCCCTCACCGGAAAACTCAACGAGAGCATTCAGGAAAACGTGAAACTAAGCAATGCAAAGACTGTATCAAACTGTGATGCAATCTTCGAAGCCGCTTGTCACGGACTTGCTGCTACTGAAGTTGAAAAGTTCAAGTCACTTGCTAGAGGTATTGAATACCGAACAGAAGACGAGTTTTCATCTAAACTCGCAACAATCAAGGAAAGTTACTTCAACAGCACTGCAAGAGGAGTTACTCCTCTTCTAACTGAAACTGTTGAAGATTATACCTTACCCTCGAATGCAATTGCTTCTGCTCCCATCATGGAAGACATGAACCCAACAATGGCAACATACTTCAACAGCGTCGGACGTATGGCCGGTGTTGAAAATAACAAAACACAGTCGTAAATTTTCAAATTACTATATAACTAGAACTCATATAACAAAGTCTTAACAACAGACAAACAGGAAACCAAGGAGAATCACCAATGAGTAATCTCGAAACAGCAGCCCAGTTCTTGGGTGAAAAGTGGAAGCCCATCATTGAGCATCCAAGTCTTCCCGAAATCAAGGATTCTTATAGAAAGAACGTCACAACCGTTCTTCTAGAGAACCAAGAGAAGGCACTTCAAGAGCAGGCAAACAACATTGTTGGTGGCGGTATGTCACCAGTCGTAGGTAGTGAAGGTAACATCAAGGGTTTCGATCCTATTCTTATCTCACTCGTTCGTCGTGCAATGCCCAACCTAATGGCATACGACATCTGTGGTGTTCAGCCAATGACTGGCCCTACCGGACTTATCTTCGCACTTCGTGCTAAGTATGCTACACAGGATGGTACTGAAGCCCTCTTCAGCGAACCTGACTTCACCTTCGCTGGTTCTACCAGTGCAACTGGTGGTACTGGTATCACTCACGGTGCTTCCGGTACTGATGGTGATCCAATCGGTCAGGCAGCATACCGCGATGGTGCAAGTGCAGACGGTTCTGCCGCAGCATACTCCGGTGCTTCCGTACAGGGTGGCCTTGCTACCTCAGTCGGTGAAGTCCTTGGTGCATCTGGTAACTTCGTATTCCCAGAAATGGCGTTCAGCATTGAGCGTACCGCTGTCGAAGCCAAGACTCGCGCCCTCAAGGCAGAGTACACCACTGAACTCGCACAAGACCTCAAGGCCGTTCACGGACTTGATGCAGAGACTGAACTTGCTAACATTCTTAGCACCGAAGTCCTTGCTGAAATCAACCGCGAAGTCATTCGTACAGTCTACCGAATCGCTAAACTTGGCGCCCAGCAGACTGACTTATACTTCATGGGTGGTTCGACTGCTGCTGGTTCACTCAAGGTAGGTACTGGTGCTGGTGCAACCGCTATCGCCGCTACCGGACTCGGTGGTATCTACGACCTCGATAAGGACTCTGATGGACGATGGAGTGCAGAACGCTTCCGTGGCCTTCAGTTCCAGATCGAACGTGAATGCAACCAGATCGCTAAGGATACTCGTCGCGGTAAGGGTAACTTCGTCATCGTAACTGCTGACGTTGCTTCTGCTCTCGCAATGAGTGGTTTCCTTCAAATCTCGGGTGGTAAGGGACTCGAAGGTGAAGTTGATGACACTGGTAACACCTTTGTCGGAACCCTCAACGGTAAGGTTAAGGTTTACATTGATCCTTACTCTGCCGGTACTAACTACGCTTGCGTTGGTTATAGAGGTACTTCGCCTTATGACGCTGGACTGTTCTACTGTCCATACGTCCCACTCCAGATGGTTCGCGCCGTTGGTGAGAACGACTTCCAGCCTCGTATCGGGTTCAAGACTCGTTACGGAATGGTAATGAACCCATTCGCTGGTGGTACTAACGCCTATGCTGATCTTGAACCAAGTTCACTCGCAGCAATCCGCAAGAACCAGTACTTCCGTATCTTCCGCATCGACGGACTCCACGGTGGTGCAGTAGGTGCCGCAGGTACTCCTTGATAAACTAGGATAAATCAGGGAGAGTCCTTCGGGACTCTCCCTTCTCCTGGCTTATAAAAAACGAAAGGATACTAAAATGCATAGATTCAACATGGGTAATGATAACCCAATTCGAAACACCAAACTTCTTCGAGAAGCATATGAAGAAGGTAGACGGCAAGCATTGAATGAGAACCTGCCTGGTGGAGTCGGAGCCCCAGGAATTTTAGATCCTATTGGAATCCCCCAAGGACCTCAAACTTGGCCACAGCATTACGGGCCGGACTCGAATCCGGAGGGGGACAGTCTATATCCGGGCGGTTTGCGAACGCCGCGGGACAGGCCTCGTCCGGGTGAAGGGCGGATGTCGCCACCCACAAGGGCGCCAGGTCCAAATTCTGAACCGATTTGTTCATTCGCAGGATGTTACATCCCCTTCTTCGATGGTACTCAGTGGCACTGGCGGTGGCAGGTGCAAGATGGCGCCTTCGATGGCCCTACACTCCGTACTCCGGTGTCATACCCTTAGTCAAACTTTTAAAACAAAAAAGAAGAACTTCTCTTAAGGAAACTAAAATGCATAGATTCAACATGGGTAACGATAACCCAATTCGAAACAACAAACTTCTTCGTGAAGCATACCAAGCAGGTCGTCGTTCTGCTCTGAATGAGCAGATGTCCGCAGGCGGTCCGATGCCAAGTTCGGGTATGGGTATGGGTAGGAATATGGGTATGGGTAGGAATATGGGTATGGGAATGGGAAACCCCGTTGCTCCTGGCCAGGATGCGATGGCCGCTGGTAAAATCCCTAGTTGGCAACAGGCTCCATTGAATCCCCGGTTCATCCCGGACTGGCTTCTACCTTATTACACCCCCGCTAATCCAGGCGTCCATGGCCCCTACTGGGGGACACCAGGCATGACTCAAGAAGAATGGGATAGGATCAGAGAAGAAGCGAGACCTTGACGGATCGAAGCAGGTTGAAAAACGACCTTTGAATATTAAAGAAGCACTCCTCTCGGGGAGTGTTTTTTTATAAATAGAGTAGGAGAATATACATGACACCATTTCAACGACATTTAAAAGAAGCATTATATCTTACAGATCAAGTAAAAATCGATATCCAAACTCCGGAAACTCCGGAAAGACAAACAACCGCTCCCCCCAGTGGAGGGGATCCGTCACCCAATCCAAATGTGAGACCAGGAGGTTATCTACCGGGCGGTCCTCCGTGGATATGGAAAGATCCAGATGGTTCTCTTGTGGATCCAGATGGTAATCCTGTGGATCAAGATGGTAATCCTATTGATCCTAATCCAGAACCAGATCCAGATGAAGATCCATTTGACGAATTCAGAGATCCAGATGAATTAGATCAATGGCAAAAAGGTTATAATGAGTACTTTACTTATGAAATTTTACAATGGCTTAAAGGTGATGGAGATCGACCAGGAAGAACTATTGAAGATATAATTGATACAATAGATGCAAACTATCCACGCAAACCAATGTGGAGATTTAGATGACCACTGAACTTCCAGGTCTGTCTTCCAAAGTCTCACAAGACATCACAGTAAGGCAACCTTCAAACACAAACTATATTCAGAACACAGGGTTCTTCTTTAACATTCAGAGACTCCCCTCTGTTCAATTCTTTTGTCAGGAAGTTAATCTACCAGCAATCAACTTTGATGCAATCATTCAACCCACTCGTTTCATCAACGTGAAACACCCAGCAGGAAAACTAAACTTTGAAAACCTTGAAGTCACTTTCATTGTAGACGAAGATATGGCAAACTGGAGAGAAGTGTTTGAATGGTTGAAGACTATAGTTCCCATCGAAGATGCAGACGATCAGATCTCCGCAGACGATCACTACTGCGATGCTACACTCACCCTACTCAACAGTGCAATGAATGAGAACCTCAGAGTCACATTCAAGAACTGCTTTCCTACTGCACTCTCAGGACTTCAGTTCATCACCACACCAGGCGAGACTGAACCACAAACAGCAACCATGACTTTGACATTTGATACATATGAAATAGAAAAGGTATAATATGTCAGAGTACGAAGATTTCGATTTTGGGTTCACTACAGTAGACGCCGACGAAGTTGAAGGTGGTGAAGATAAAGTAACCGAGGCGCAGATTGCGAACGAAGTAGCATCCGAAGTATCTTCTTCCCTACTCGAAAAGATTGACGAACTAGAAGATAAAGTGATGGACATCATGGAGTCTATTCAAGTCCAAAAAGAGGACAAAACAACTATGGAAGAGATTGAACAATTGATTCTACCTCTTCTCTACAACCTACTAAAGAATCCAGAGAGAGAATATATCTGCTGGCCTAACCGAACAGAAGTGATTCAAAAGCAGATTGATAAAATTCTGCAACTTACAAGGAAATAGAAATGTCAGATTTTAAACAATACCTAAGAGAATCTTTACAACTTAAAGAGCAATCTGATTTTTCCGCTGCTCCTATCGCTGCTCCTACAAACACACCAGATTTTAGTAACACAAATCAAACTTTGCCTGGGGTGGGAGATGGAATGATGGATATTCCCCATTGGTGGCAAGGTTGGCAAAACATGGACCCAGGCCTGGAAATAGTCCCAGTGGGTGATGGTACATATGTAATTTACCACCCAGTTCGCGGTTGGGTAGTAGTTGACTCTGAAGGAAACATTATAGATCAAGGAGAAGGTGGTGTACCAGAACCAGAAAATCCAACCGATACTCCACTTGAACATGATTATAATGGAGATGGAGTTGAAAATATTCAAGACATAATTGACAGATTAAATGCTCCACCAGAAGGTTGGTCCGGAGAGTGGGACGGAGGTCAGTATGTTTATCCATCGGGTGAACCCGGATTTATTGGTAGAGATATAAACGGAGATGGTCAAATAGATATATGGTATCCAATTTGGGATCTTCCCGGAGGATATGATTTCAATCCATCTGGTATCGATGACGGCGGGTGGTATGACGTAGACGGGGACGGCCGTCCAGATGATCCCAATACATACGAAGATATCCCAGACGATGATCCTTATGGTGAGGCCGGGTTTGTAGAAATTGATCTTGATGGTGATGGTATCGTTGATATATTAGTACATCCAGATGGAAGAATAATTCCTGCCGGGGGTGTATTTGGAGATCCTGGCGATAAAAAATAATCTCGGACATTTTTTAATTTGACTTCTGGTTTATTTGTGGTATACTTTGTACATGGACATAAGCAAAATTAAACAATTAGTGGCAGAAGATATGCCTATCGACGATACCGAACTTGATATCGAATCGATGGCTATTCCTCAACTTCACAGCAAGTACCTCAACATCTATATGGACGAGAAACTTCTCCTCCAGAAAATCAACAGCGACTACTATAGGCTGAAGAAGATGAAGTGGGAATACTACACAGGGAAACTAGATCAGGATCAACTTGATGAATATGGCTGGGAACCATTCCAACTAAAGATTCTCAAGCAAGACATTGATCTATACATGGACTCCGACGAGGATCTACAGAAACTCATTAATAAGCAAACATACCAGAAAGAAAAGATTAACTATCTGGATGCCATTCTTAAGTCTGTAAACAACAGACAATGGAACATCAAAGGTGCCATTGAGTGGAGAAAGTTCATCAATGGACAGTGAGGTATCCTCGTTACTAGACAATGAGGCTATGTGTCGTATATACCTGAGACATGCCTACCAGTATGCACAAGCATATAGCAAAGATCCTTCTACTCAACTCGGAGCAATACTCGTTCAGAAGGGCTCAGGAGTCATAGGATGGGGCGTGAACGCTTTACCCAGTGGTATTTCCGATTCGGAGGACAAGTGGACTCCCCCACAGAAATATCGGTATATTGAACATGCAGAACGGAATGTAATATACAAATGTGCTGAACGGGGTATATGTACAACGGGACTTGTGATGTATTGTCCTTGGTTTGCATGTACCGATTGTGCAAGAGCCATTATACAATCAAAGATATCAGCAGTCGTTGGACATAAGCAGATGTATGATCTCGTCAACGACAGATGGAGCGAATCCGTCAAACTTGGTATGGACATGATTGAAGAGGCGGGAATACATACAAAACTGTGGGACGGAAAAATAGGAAATAATGTATCTGTTAGAGTAAACGGAAAAGATTTTCATCCATAAATATTGTAATGAGCGAACTTGTCATTACAAACATCGATGCAGTTAACATTCATATTGAATGTGATAAAAGCACTGCAAAAGAACTTTCCGATTTTTTTACGTTCAAAGTTCCCGGTCATGAGTATATGCCTGCCTTTCGCAATAAAATCTGGGACGGTCAGATCAAACTATACAACATTTACAAGCAAACCATATACATGGGATTGTATGATTACGTTGTTAAGTTTGCCAAAGACAGAAACTACAAAATAATAGAACCAGAACCGATCATATCAAAAGGTTCGGTAAAAGAAGAACACATTCAAAAGTTTATCAACGAACACCTAAAACCAGTTGCAGGTGGTAGTTCTATTGAAGCACATCAACATCAAATCGAAGCAGTCACTCACGCTATCAATAATAATCGATGTCTTCTTCTATCTCCAACAGGATCCGGTAAGAGCCTAATCATCTATGCACTGGTTCGGTACTACCTTGATATAATTCCACCGGACAAAAAAGTTCTGATCATTGTTCCTACAACATCTCTGGTTCGTCAGATGCTTTCTGATTTTGCTGAGTATTCATCCAATGACAAATGGAAGGCAGAAAAAAACTGCCACTGTGTATTTGCAGGTAAAGATAAATTGTCTAACAAAAGAGTAATCATCTCTACATGGCAAAGCATCTACAAACTTGGATATGAATATTTCTCTAACTTTCATGCTGCGTTCGGTGATGAATGCCACTTGTTTAAGTCGAAGTCTCTCACCACTCTAATGTCAAAATTATTAGAATGTCCATACAGAATAGGTACGACAGGAACCTTAGACGATTCACTCACACATAAACTTGTGATTGAAGGTTTGTTCGGTAGAGTGCAACATGTTACCACTACCAAGAAATTAATGAACAAGGATCTTCTGTCTAAACTAAAAATCGATTGTCTTCTTCTTAACTACCCAGAGAAGGTACGTCAAGAAAATAAAAAGATGAAATACCAAGACGAAATCGACTGGATCGTAACGAACGAAAACAGAAACAATTTTATATCCGATCTCAGTGTAAATCTAAAAGGCAATACACTTGTCCTGTTTCAGTATGTAGAGAAGCATGGTAAGCCTCTCTTTGAATCGATAAAGAAAAAAGCAGGAGACGGCAGAGATGTATTTTTTGTTTTTGGTGGAACCGATGTCGAACTCAGAGAAGAGATCAGAAAGATCACAGAAAAGAAAGATAATGCAATCATTGTTGCCTCTTACGGAACCTTCAGTACTGGTATCTCTATTAGAAGACTCCACAACATTATATTCGCATCACCGTCAAAGAGCAGGATTAGAATCCTACAAAGCATAGGTAGACAGTTGCGTAAATCCGAACATAAAGATGTGGCAAAATTATATGACATTGCAGATGATATACACTGGAAGTCGTACAAGAACCACACATTGAACCACTTTGAAAGAAGATTAAAAATTTATCAATCAGAGGGATTTGAATTCAACCAAATCTCCCTACATATAAAAGGGAATCAATTATGAATGATAAGACATTATATCGAATCATAAACCTTTCTAGCGGAGACAACCTAATTGCACAAGTCACTGAATCAGCGACAAAAGCAATTACCGTTTACAGACCTTTTCAAATGAAGGTCGTTACCCTTCTGGATGAAGGAGGACCGCTTTCGATGTCTTTTAGAAAAGAGGCATTGATATTCAGAAACTGGTTAGAATTTTCTACTGATGAGAAGGTTACAATTCCTAGAGACAAAGTAATTTCGATTACTCAGCCTAACGACATGGTAAGCAACCTATATGATCAGGAAAAAGAAAAAGAGGACAATCCGAAATTCATGGAAGATCTTCTAGAAAAATTAAAAAAGCATGACCTGAAAGAAGATCTGGAAGATGTTCTAGATGAAGCAGAAGAAGAACTGTCGATTTCTTTTGAAGACATAGATATAGATGAAGTAATAGATAATGTAACCGTAGAAATTGATCCGGAAGACATAAGAGATATCGTTCATCAGATGTTTGAAGATGCTAAAAATATTAGACCTTCAGAATCTGATTCTGAGGACGACACCGAAAGCGATCAAGATAATGATATGTTTGGTTGGTAATTAATACTATTCTATTAACCGGACAAAGAAATTATAACACTATTTTAAAAGTCGTCAAGAAAAACATTTGACTTTAGTGAAAAAAAGAGTATAATATAGTCATGAGTAAGAAAAAAAGTAAAAAAGATACGTCTACACATTATGTAAACAACAAAGAATTCTTTGAAGCAATGAAAGAATGGAAGGTTGTTGTTCGAGATCACGAAGAGGCAGGAGATGGTAAACCGCCTGTCACCGACTATATCGGTGAATGTTTTCTTAAGATTGCAGAACATCTTTCGTATCGACCTAACTTTATCAATTACCCATACAGAGAAGAGATGGTAGGCGATGGAATTGAAAATTGTTTAATGTATGCTACTAATTTTGATCCTGATAAGTCAGACAATCCGTTTTCATATTTTACTCAGATAATTTATTATGCTTTCCTTCGCCGAATACAGAAGGAAAAGAAACAAGACTATGTTAAGTATCGTTGTTTCGAAATTATGGATCAGAACGGAGTAATCCCTTCCGATTTTAAACAACAGATACAAGACAAGTATGATTCAGCAACAAATCCATATGCCAGTATGTTAAAACTTTCTGAATCTGATATAGAAAATTTTACCCCCAAGAAGAAGAAGAAGAAAGATAAAAGTAAAAATACTACGAATAATTTAGATTCTGTTCTTGAAGAGGAA
>UEXM01001806.1_pt1 | contig 16696 bp, 27 predicted proteins | sample 1796661 | NCBI WGS metagenome assembly UEXM01 (sample SAMEA4772469, study PRJEB27181) | metagenome | reverse complement strand
ATTGACATTAAGGCTACAATTTCACTTTCCGACTTAAAATCAACTAAAATTCCATCACCTTTTACAGTTCCACTAATTAATTTAGCAAATTCTGTGATTAAACTTTTATTTTTTGGAGGATTATCAAAAATTATAGTAGATTTATTGTCTTTTACTCTCAATAAATCTAATTTATCTCTTAAATCTCTATTTCTTTTAAGAGTAGCAACGGACAAATCAGCATTTTCATCTAAATTTTGCAGTATTTCATCAACTCTTTGATGATTGTCATTTCTTTTTGCTTCGGTTGCTTCATTTACTAACTCTTTGACTTCATCAATAGTCAAAAATCGTGCCGCTTCTTTTATTTTTTGAACATTTTCTTTCATTTGTTCTAAAGTTTGGTCGCCATGTGGAGGCTGACCGTATAAATCTTTTAAATTCTGTAAATCTAACTGTTTATTTTCAACACTTCTTAATAATTCTTTAAGTGCTTTAGGAGTCTTTGATAGATTTTCTATTTCTTTTATTGCTTTCTCAGTTTCTTTGGCGTTAGTTATAACATAACCTAAAGTAAAGTTATCTAACGGAATCATTTTTAATAATTCAAACCAAGACATTTTATCATCTTCCATTAACTGCGGTTAAAATTAGTTTAATCAAGTCAAAAACTTTTTGTTTATTTTCGTTGCTTTGACCTTTAGCCGAATCAAAAAGAATTTTAACATCTTTTTTAGCACTCGACGGTGAAGTATTATACAATGCCTGTAATTCTTTTAAATCATTAGGAATAGGTTTGTTCTTCCACTTTTCATAATCATATTCTCCTGTAAGAACATCGCCTAAATCCTCCCATTCTTTTTCATCCTTCTTGACTATTCTTTCCCAAACCATATTACCACCTATAACCTCTTAAATTTTCTAATGCGTCATAAAATATATCTTCTAATTTTTGGATTCTACCATCTTTGTATTCTTGTTTCAGTTCTTCAATTATTCGTAGAGCCTTCTTTATTTCATTCAGCATATCATACTTTAAAATGCTTTTCCAACTCATATTGTGTCACCACTACCTACTAATACACCAAATTGAGTTGCGAGTTTTTTCCACCATTGTTCTCCCAAGAGGTTTCTTAGTTTTAGCCTCTCTTCTCTATTTAAATCTGCTACACCTTTTTTCTTTATATTCCCATACTTGCCTTGTCGTTCAAAAAATATATCATCAACCACTCGTTTATTTTTTAGATTTGGTTCTCTCGATGAGGGATTGAAATTCCATAATTTATTAAATTCTTTTTCATTACTTGATAAATAAATAAAAGACGCATAATCATCTGCGGGTATTGCGGTTCTTTTGCCAGTAGATATTTCGACAACTTCGCCATCATCAAATTCAATACCATCAGGTTCAAGGACTGATTTATGCATAATACACATACGCATTGAGAGAATATCATCTTCATCTCTTTTTGAGTCTCCATGCTTCAAATCCATGTATTCATTCATAAGGAACTCTCGCTGATAATGAACCTCTATGCACATTGATTTACTATGAATAAGATTAAAATTAAAAATAAACCCCAAAATATTATCTCCTTTTTCCCATGAAGAAAGTCCATATAAGCCCTTAAATGGCTGAAAACCCTTTAACCACGCAGGTTGTATAATCACCATATCTCCTTTTTTTTCTACATGAGGCATAGCATTTATCGCATCTAAAACAAGTATTTCACCGTTCTCTCTTGCTTCGGCAAAAGTTAAATCTCTTTCAAGTTTATTAGAATCGGTATATACTCGACCCTCATGATGAGGTTTATTTTTTAAAACAGAAACCCAACTCATTGTAACTTCTCCTGCATTTTCTTCTTAATGTCTAACCAAATCTCCGGATTGTTTTGGGCTAAGACTTCTTGGACTATTTGCATTTGAGCGACAATAATTGTATCTTGTCTCTTGTGAACCAATTTACCTTTGAACTCCATAAGATATTTTAACGACTCTCTAATTTCTCTTGCGAGTTTTGTCAAAGCGTCAATCATTTTTGGGTCAAGGTCATTTCCTAATTCATTGAATACTTGTTCTAATCGTGTATCTAATTTAGCAACATTGTTAGAAAGTAAATCAACTTCATTTACTTCTCTTTTTGCTATCATCATAGCGGCTGATTCTTGAACAATAGGCATCAAATGATGTTTCATATGTCTTTGAATTTGAGCCTGTGTTGTATTTAATGCGGTAGCAACTGCTTCTGTTGAAATGCTACCCTCATTAATTGCCTGTTCATAGTGCTTTCTCATTGGGTCTATACAAAGAGCGCACTTTGGATTAGACGACATTTTGTAATCGCCCATATGATTTCTTTGATGTTGAGCCGCAGTTCCACTTCTCCAATTATATTTTGTGTCTAATTCATCGCAGGTGGCTTCGCCTGTTTCAAGCATACGCTCTAATTCATCTCTATCTTCATGCTGACAAAGACCACACCTTTTACGACTAACTGACATTAATAATCCCCTTATTTTGTTGCTTGGGTTCGTGATGGGTCATAAGCCCTTTTTACTCTTGGAACGCTTTCTTCTAAGAAGTTAATTAAATCATCAAGTTCAAAAATCTTCATATCAAACATTTTCTTAAGATGAATAAGAAGCCTTTTATGGACTCCAACAAAATTCTTTCTATTGTTTAATTCTTTAGCCCTGTTTATGTTCATTTTAAATTCGCTTGTCTTACCTGCATTAAAATGAGGATAAAACTTTTCTGCAACATATCTTACAATTGCATCAAGCCGATGGGCTACATAATCTTGTATATCATCTGTTTCTTCCGTAGTTAATTCTCTTTTTCTAATTATATCTTCCCACATATTATCATTCCTCTCGCCCTAAGTTTGGAAGACCTAATCTGTTTTCTAACATCTCTCTTACATAATCAAGTGCGGGTAAATCAAATTGATTAACCATTTTCTTAATACCGTTTACTCCCCTAAGTGCCTTTCTTAAATCTTTTTTCTTTAAAAATCTGTAAGTTTTACTTGCCAATATGTCAAATTTTTCTTTTCTATCTTCATCAAAATGTGGATAATATACTGCTTTAATTTTCCTTTTGACATACCTAAATTGATGTGCAACCTCATTTAGAAAATCATCCTCACCATATCTTTCTGCGTCTCGCTCCGCATTGAGTTTTCTTTTAATTACATCTTGCCACATAATTAATCCCTCCATAGAAGTTGTTGCCACATCTTAGAAATTACTTTAGTATCGGGAGCATACCTTGAATTTTTATCATCTACGCTATCGCCAAACTTTTCTCTTGCAGTTTTTCTATAATCAAAACCTGTCCTTCTTGCATTCTGCCACGCTCTATATCCATTGGGGGCTTTATTGGTGTTGGCTCTTTTCAATGCTCTATCAACTAAACCAATCATAGGTAGTGCCGTAGAAGTTAATTTGAAACTAATCACATTACCAACAAGTGCATCCTTTTCTTCTTTTCTTCCAAGATTTGCTATTTCCCTAATTGGGTTTTGCTCATTAGGCTTAACAGTAAAAGTAGTGGCTTGTAGTTCTTTTCTAAGTTTCTTAACAAGAAGTTTTCCACCTGCGCTCCAAAAAGCAGTATTCTTAACTACACCGTTAAAGAACTTCTCAACAGAATCAATCTCATCAATATCAACTTCATCAACTCCGCTTGGTATTTCATCAACTTCAACTTCTAAATCAGTTTCTTGTTCCATGTTTTCTGCATCTTTCATAATATACAGAAGCCCTTTTGGTTTAGCATATTTAGTTGAAGTTTCGGAAAACAATGCTTGATGTGGAGGATTATTCCCTGCAAGCCATTCTTTAGGAACTGCGGTCACACCTTCATTTCTTTCAGCATACCATTCAGTCGCATAATGTCCTTGAACTTCTCTTGCTTCAAGCGTTTCTCCGGTTGCGCTTTTTGGCTTTTCTGTAAATAAAATAAATGCAGGGTCATAAGCGGCAGTTTCGCCTCCTATGTCTTTTCCTGTATCTTTCATTTTTTCTAAAACCTTAGCCAAATTTGCTATTAATTGTGCTTGCTGAACAGTAAATAAATTATCGGGTTCATCTACAAATCCTTCTATAACATTCAAAAATTGAACTGCTCCTTCACCATCTCTTCCATCATTACGACTACCGCCTCTAATGTATGGGTCTTTCAAATGATTCTTTAGCATATTGTAAAGATTAGGTATATTCTTTACTTGAAGGTCGCCACCGCTAATTTGCTGACAATTAGTTCGCCATGTATTAAAACTTTCAATAAATGGAAAATCTTGAGTCTGCTTTACCTTGTTTCCTTTGTGATTTTGAAACTCCTTCTTTTTCTTAGTTTCCCTTACCATCTTCTTCTTCCTCCTTTTTCTTACCATATATCGGTCTGCTTTCAAATCCAGCAGTTGTGGACATTACAGTTGTAGCCTGTTTTCCAAAGTCTTTAGCCCTTTCCCGACTAAAATCTGTTTCTTTAGCATCATAGCCAATAATACTTCTAAACATTTCCATAATAACATCTTTAAACTTTTCGCCATATCTATCAATTAAAACCTTAATATCTTCAACATCAACTTCTCTAATATGTGGCTTTCCTGCTTTTCTTGCTAAAACCTCTAATCTTGTTAGAAGTTCTCTTGCCTCTTCTTTTTGTGCCTTGTTTTTAATTTCATCAGTCATAGAATCAACAAATGTCATTACTTCTCTTAGAACCCTTGTAGAGTTCTTTTGATAAGACCCCATATCCTCAAGATTCATCATCATCGCAGCAATTGGTTCTATAATATTCTCTCTTGTTGCAGGGTGTTGTAAATATTGTTTTATTCTTAGATATGTGCTTTCAGGAAATTGCCCCGTAAATGCCGCATATTCTGTTTGTTGTTCGGCCATTTCAAACTGTTCTTCTGCCATACCGCCATGAATTGCTTCGTGCATAATGGTTCTTTTTACCCATTCCATTATTTGCTTATCTGTTGGTTTTTTGCCTAATCTTTCTTTTAGGTAGGAATAAATATTAGCCGGATTAATTCTAATCTTCTTTTCTAAAAAATCTAATACTGTTTTATTTGGTTTATCTAATAAATCACCCAACTTATCCGGACTAATAGGTTCAAAGGTAAAATACCCAAAACCTCTTTTTTGGTTATCCAACTCAAAATCAATATCTTCGACTTTTATAATACCAAACCAATCCAAGATTATTCCTCCTTCATTGGGCAATATGGCTTTATTCCTGCTTTTGGTGAAGGTAAACTTAGATTACATCTTTGATATTTAGTCACCATTTCTTGACATCTGCGACAATACCCCGTTTTTTGAACTCTATGTTCAATATCTTTTTCAGTGTATTTAGCCACGACATCTTGCCAAGTCATTTAATCAACTCTTGAAAATGGATTTTTGGATTTAGGTTTTTTCTTTTTAGCATCTTTAGCCGCTTCTTTCATTGATTCGGTTTTATTCCCGTCACCATCAATATCAATGTAGTCGGGCTTTGCTTCCTTATCTTTTTCAAATTGCTCTTTTCTTACTATGTCTCGCCAACTCATTTCTTATCACCTTACATTTGACTTTGAACCCAAGCCATCGCTTTATCATAACCTGCTCTAATATCTGCTGGCATTTTAGGAACTAAAGATTCTATCTTATTTTTCCAATCTGTCATTTCTTGACCGCCATATTCTGTGGCCGCCCCTACTTCTAAAGGGCTAAGTTGTAATTTAACTATGTCTTTCCAATTCATTTCTTATCACCTGTAATTAGGTCTTTTTTAACTTTAGATTCTGCTTCATCTAACTCTTTTGACTTAGAATCAAACCATGAATCAAGGTAATTACATCTTGTCATTAAATCACCTTAACGGAGTGTTATGTAATAATGGCCTTTTACGCCTTTTAAATCTGAACCAACATCGGAAGCACCGAAAACCGGCCTAATCATGCTATTTAGATATTCTTTATCGTTATTATACAATTCATCAAATTGGCGATATGCTTCTCCTTCACTTGAATGAACACCAATAGTATTCATTCCTGCGCTACCCTGCTTTGCCTCTCTTAGCCAATTTCTAAGAGCCTCATATTTGCCTTCCTTAATGATTTCTTTCCATGTCATTAAATCACCCTTTTTAATTCGCACTAAGTTTAATCGTTTATACCTTTCTATTTCCCCAAAAAAATGGCCGGAATTTTTTTTCAGCATAACCCTTTAATTTCTCAAAAAATATGGGGTAATTTATTTGGCATTAGCGTTCTCATTTTTTTCTATAGATTTATATAAACAGAATAAAATGATATAATTTAAATATAAACGGCTGGCTGTTTGAATTAAATGCTAATTGTTTCACGATTAAGATTAAATGTTTAATATATTATTGTTTATCAGTATTATCCTTAGTATCTCTTCTTAAGGCTAAAGTGGTGGCCAAACTGCTATAAAGTTTAAATTTAATGGTTCAAAGTAGGTGATTTAGAACGATTTCGTTTAAACTTGTATAAATAAAAAATTTTGATACAAAGCCATATGGTTGTATAATAGGATATGCAAAATGCATAAAGGGCTATTATTCCGAAGATTGTAGATTGATTGTTTATAGGGGTTAATAGATGGATAAAAAAGGCATTACGCAACTGTTCAATGTTTAATCCTAAAGCCTATATCTTTCGTCATTAATGCGTCTATTCAATGTTTCGTAATTATGCACTATGAATAGTCTTGCTGATGTTCTCATAAGCCTCATAACAACCATATGGTAATGCTTTGCACTTACCGCACCAAAGCGGGGAGATTTAACTCCAAAGGCTTGATAAAGATGCACTACCTTTAACTTTCTTATTTTTCATCTTCTTGACTCTTGCCTTTATTTGTTCGGGAGTTTTATATCCCTTGAATGTAATTTGAGCATTCTTATTAGTCCTAAGATAAGTAGGGTCTTGCCACTTTGCTAAGTATTCTTTTCTACCTTCATGTTTAATCTGTTTACGGATTTGTTGAATGTCCGAATTATGCTTAACCTTTTTTAGTCCGTTCTTTTGTGCTTTTCTCATTTTAATCACCTTGAATTGAAGAAACTCCGCCTACTACATACATATCCGAATAACTGCACTCATGTTTTCCCTCTAATGGTAGGTATACCTCCTTAGATTTGTTATCATACTTCGTGTCTTACTACGCTGGTGTTTCGGCTTTGTTTCCATTAGTGTTTATGGCCACTAATAAACCAATGGAATATAAGGGTGGAGTTGGGGTTTAATTGAATACCCAAATGAGCGTGGTTGTCGTAAAAGAATCAATCTTTCGGATTTGACACGCTCAACACCATATAGTCACCGATTGCTAATCTACGACCTTAATCACCGTAATTAGTTAGTTCAGCCTACTAAGCCGTCTAACTAACCCTAAGTGCGGGAAGCACCCCGATATGGCTACCTTAAAACTCTTTTACAAATTCTTATTCAGTCATCTCCGTGTCCGATTGCCACCGAACAGTAATTGGGCTTACGGGGCGTATAGGGTTTAGTTATGTGCAAAGCAATAACAACCATATGGTTCGGCAACTTTGTTCCGTCTCGACGAGCGAACCCTATTAATGGTTATAATCGCTATATACCATGAGAGCAGTATTAACGCAAGATTTGTTTAATGATAGAGCCGATAAATTGGTAATTACGACCTGTGCAGATGGTTTATTCTGTATTCCTAAGATTACGGAGTTTATTCATCATCATGGCTTAAGAGCGACACTATCCAGTGATTTTACAGGAATGAAAATTATTATCAAAGGTGGCGAAGATTTGACGAATGCTCTCCCAGAAATTCGCAGATTTATCAGTAATCAACACTATAAACGCTGATAAACACCGCTTGAACTGCTTTTGCGGTTCTCGCTATACACAAAGTTTACTCAACCATATGGTAGGACTTTGGATATACCCCGAAGGGGGCTTTAAAAGCCACATTTCTCATTGACTAAACGCCAATATTCATCATGTTCTTCATTTGTTAGATGTGAAATGACTATTTGCCAATCAGCCTCATTTAAGTATAGTTCAATCGCTTTATCTTCTAATTCTCTTATTCTCTTTTGTTTATTCATGTTTATTCCTCTCTTCAAACTTAATCATTGATTCCTTGATTTGAATTTTAAATCGGGCTTTTTGCCATTTACTATAATATTCATCTTCTTGTTCTTTTAACTCTTCAAGAGTCGCCATATCAATAATTTTTACCATTCCTTCAAAACTTGCTTTTTTAATCATTTTATCACCTTCAAATCAATGTCCAATCGCCTGTCCACGCTTCACCGTTTAGATACCATTGAAAATTCTTTTGCTGTATGTGGACATTTGGCAAGCCGTTCAAGCGTTCCTTTGTTGTGTTGCTTTGCCACCCACCATCATTAATGTATAGTGCGCCATCTGTCGCATATTCGGCTATCATATTACCATGAAGACATAACACAACCGAGTTATCAAATACCTTAACTAAAGTATTTCCTCGCTTGAATGGTTGTCTGTTCCTAAAGGCTCTTACTGCATCTGCTGTTATCTTTCGCATGACCTAATCAAAATAATCCATACATAGGGTTATGCAACAAAGCCGTCATAACCATATGGTTGTGCTTTGCCAATGTAATGTAACCCCAACTTTGAGGGCTACAGGGGCTAAAAGAGCATCATTCCTCTTCTTCGCCTCCTTCTTTGGTTTTAACCGGAGGTGGGGTCATTGTCGGGATTTCTCCGTTCATTTCACCATTCCAGCGACCTTCCTTATGGCCTTTTACAAGGTTATCATAAGCAGTTTTCGCCATTTTCTCCGCATATTCTTGTATTGAAGTATATGCTCCACCTGTTCTGCCGTGTGGTAGTATTACAGTCATTAGTAAGTCTGCGTTAGTAAGTGTGGCAAAGGCAGTATAAACCGCATTCTTGACAGAAATCGCAGATTGCTCCATTTCCTCCGGTAATGCTGATTCTCGGCCTCTTCTCGCTTTTGGGAAATCTTCAAACAGACTCCCAATACTTCTTATTGCTGTCCAATATGTTGAACGCAAATCATCGTTTCCACATGAATTACCTAATGTAATAGATAATCCAATTGCTTGTCCGGCATCGCCTCTATCTTCACGATTCAGCCATACCTCTACTTCTCCTATATTCTTATTCCAATTTTCTATTTTCATGTTTTTTACCTCCAAATAAAGTAAATCCGCACTTTTAGCCCCTGTGCCGACTATTGGGCTTGTGGGGCGGATAAGGTTGTAATTAAACAAGGGCAAAGCCATTACAACCATATGGTCATGCTTTGTCTTGCGCCCCGAAGGGTTTTTGATTAGATTGGCATGTTGTCTCTCCAACATTCCAATTCTTCCATAATCCAAGCATGTTTTTCTGACTCTTCGTGCATATCTGCCAAGAGTTTCTTCATCTTGTTCGGAGTATTGTTCCATGTTTTATCATCAATTCCATAATCTTGTTTGAGAGCAATCTCAAACTTCTGTATTTTTTCTGCTTCCATGAATACTTCCATATCAGCAAAAAATTGCTCAAAGTTGTTCTTTCCTGAATAATCTTCAATTTTTGGTCTTATTAACTCGCTCATGGTAATATAGAAATATCACCATTTATCTTGGCTAATCTCAAAGTTATTACCATATGGTAGGACTTTGCTCCTACCCTCACGATTTTTTTTAAATCGGTCATAGGGGAACAAATCACCAATAATAGGTTCTTTCTCCATCATCAGCAAAATTATGATAGCCGGACTCCATCGCTCTAACTCGCATTTCTGCTTTGTGTTCTTTGATGTAGTCATCAATGTCTTTTTGGGAAACCGAGAAGGGTTTAGCCGTTTTAGACCATTCCATAAAGGTTGGGTGCAAGACCTCAAAATTATCTTCTTCAAATTCATCAACAGTTATAGCCCCCGAATCAATAAAATCCTCCGCTATAACATCGGGGCATAAGAAATATTTTATGCCATAATCCTCTTTAATCCAACTATTTTCATCATCTACTATTCTACCTAACCATTTGTAAAAACTTTTTTTCATTTTTTATCACTCCTTAGTATTAGAAAGGCTTTATAAACGGCTATGGTAGTGATTACAAAGTTAATCTCCTACCATATGGGTTTGCTTTGCATTAACCCCCACATGGGGGCTACGAGGGCTGAATCTCGTAGGCTCACTCTTCTTCCGAAACCTCCATGTCAGCCTTAGTAGGTCTTGGGGTTATTTGAGGAATACCGGCCTTATTAACCGCTACACCGTCAAATCTTCCTTCTTTAATTGATTGCATCATGTAATTATGAGCAGATTTCTTGTAGTAATTAGTCAATTCATCGTAGTTAGCATATACTCCGCCCGTTCTTCCATGTGGAACGATTACAGATAGTAATAGAGCGTGGTATTCAGTAGGGATTTGAGCAAAAGCATCTATAACTTTTTGCTCCACAGTCGCCAATACAATCTCCTGTTCTTCTGTCAATGTTGATTCTCGGCCACGACGGGCTGACGGAAAACCATCCATTGTAGAACCTATTGAACGGATTGCTGTCCAATAGGTGCTTCTTAATTCATCAGTATTTGCAGAATCTCCAAGAGTTAGAGATAGCATTACTGCTTGTAGGTTATCACTTGGGGGTTGATTTTCCGCCCAAACTCGCACTTTATTCGTATTTAATTTCCAATTTGCTTGTTTCATATTATTCACCTTTTCGTTTGTTGGTAAAGCCACAGTTTCAGCCCTTGTAGCGATATATGGCGTAAAGGGGCGTATATGGTTGCCTTCATGCAAAGCAGAATGAACCATATGGTTGTGCTATATCGTTAAGCGCAGGTTTAGTCTAATCCATAGTATATATTCAAACAACAACAGGTTCAATTAATTGGGTCAGGAGAAACTGCCAGCCGAAAGGGGTCTTTTTCAATTGGGCTTATATTAATTCATATTCTTATTCATATACCTATATTATAGTAATCTAATCAATGTGTCTCATCCAATCCAACAATGAGACGAGACAGATGAGGGAAGAATCTTGGTAGTTATAGTGTATAACTATAAAGAATATCAATACTTCTCATAATCTCATATATCTCATATCTATCTATCTATCTTCTTCTCTCTCTTGGGAGAGGATAAGAGGCAGGTTTAGAGAGAAATATATATGGAAAATTGATGAGACGAGATGAGACGAATTATTTTCCCCACTTCTCCAAAGATTCTTAGGGGTTATGGGTCATAACTCATTATTCTCATGATGAGACGGATGCGAGAAACATTGGAAACTGTGAGACGCAAAAGTTGTTTCATTGGCGAATCATTATAGTTAATTGATTTTAATTCATGTTATTAGATTTAATTTAGAATATTAGATTTAATTTAGAAAAATGTGAAATAACGCCTTACTTCTTTTAGGCCCACCGTTAATTCTAAAGAAAAGGTTGTAAAAACCTTCATTGGCCAACAATGCTGAACTCCTTTATATATGGTAATCAATTGTCTAAAATAGCCCACAAGGGCAAGGAGTAAGATAATATGGATAACACACAATGGGATAGCCTCGTAATAGAGGTTAGAGAATACCTTGAAGCAGACACAGGTTTAGACGCTGGACTTAAACAAGTCATAGAACTAAACCTTCAAATCGGAACAAACAACCCAAACGAAAGAGTAGCGGCTAAAGGCGCACTAAAGGCTCTTTTGAAGGGAAGAGACGGAACACCTTTCAAGAGAGGTCAAAAGTCAGCAGTTCCGGCAAGCGTTAGAGTATCAATTGACAAAATATGCGGAGTAGTCCAAGAAGGGGCTATGAACTATTATAACCACGATGCCATTATTGGTGCAATCACCATGAAACACATTAAGAGTGGTGGCGGTCAATATGATGATGCAAGCGATTATGCTTCGGCAGTTGTTAAGAGAACCCGTAATAACCTAAGTAAAATGTATAAAGATGGCACTTGGGATGGAACGGTTGAATCTCTATTGGGAACAACCGAATAGGCAAAGTTCGACTTTGTATAGTTGCACATCTTTAATGCGTTAAAGATATATAGGCTAACCATGCGTTAGCGGAATGGAACATTGGGAGGTTCGCCTCCCTTTGTTTCTAATTTAAGTGATGTGATAAAATGAGACTTGTTGAAGAAGTATATGTAAAAGCCGAGAAGGATTTGATATGCCAAAGTTGCGGGTGTGATATACCCGAAGGTTCTAATCACCTATTGGAATCTTATGTTCATAAGGGAAAAATATCAACAAGTCATTATTGCTTGAAGAAGAAATGTAATCCCCCAAACAATGTCCGACTAAGACTATTTTGGGGCAGTATTATTGTTGGCCTTGCATCATGGGTCATTTACCTTTCTTTCTTCAATTGAGAATTTCTAAGGGTTAGTCAAACCCAAAGGGGGGTGAGCCGACACCTTATACGCCCCGACATGGACAGGTTGATTCAAACAGTTGGAAAGCGGATTCATTTCACTTTCTCAACTTAATTATGTCATGAATTAATTTAGTTCATGGTATTGAGAATCATTCTTGAGAGAGGGTTGAGTCAAGGGGGCTACTAATGTAAATGCGAATTAATTTTCGCTGACTCCCCTCTCTCTTCATATTCCCTTATAGGGAGGTAAACAAAATGGAACATACAGAACAACAAAAAGCAATTTTTAATTGCATAGAAAACACAGACCACCACATTATAATTAATGCTGGTGCAGGAACAGGTAAGACTACAACTATTGTAGAAGCCGCTAATAAAATTGGTAATTCAAAAGCCGCATTTTTAGCATTCAATAAATCAATAGCAACAGAACTTGCAGAAAGATTGCCCGAAGGCGTAGAAGCGAAAACATTTCATGCGTTTGGCTTTGCGGCAATTAGAAATGCAGGTGTTAAAACAAGAGTCAATAACTTCAAACTTAACAATATCATTAAGGATTTCTTGGGCAAGGATTTCAATATTGCTCCGGTCAAAAAGTTGGTATCTTTAATCAAAGGTTCTCTCATTGACCCTTCTAATAAAAGAGAAGTCAATAGACTGATTGATGAATATAATATTCAATTTCATTCCGAGCGTGAAGAAGAAATAGCAATAGCACATCTAACTACACTACTCAAGGCTTGTGCAAACAAGACAAGTGAAGTTGATTTTGATGATATGATTTGGCTACCGTTAGTAAATAACTATCCTTTTCCTAAATATGATATTCTATTTGTAGATGAAGCGCAGGATTTCAACGAAAGCCAAAGAGAAATGATTAGTAAATGCGTTAATGGTGGCCGATGTATTATTGTTGGTGACAAAAATCAAGCCATTTATGGATTTAGGGGAGCAGATTCTAATAGTATTGGCCTATTTAGAGAGAGACTTCTAAAAGGTTCAAGAGAAATAAGCGAATTTCCTCTCAGCATTTCTTGGAGATGCCCATTATCAGTTGTTAAGGAAGCCAATAGATATGTAAAAGATTTCCATGCGGCTGAAAATGCAATTGAAGGTAATGTAATAGTTGGTGCTGAATTTACACCACAAGAGAAAGACATGGTTTTATGTAGATATAATGCACCATTAGTCGGTGCTTTCTATGATTTAATTAGACAAGGTAAATCAGCATATATTCTTGGTCGTGATATGACTAAAGGATTAGTTAATGCAGTTCAAAAGATTTCTAAGAATAATCATATGGGAACAGAAGAGTTTTGGCAATTATACATGCAAGACTATGATTATAACTATAACAAATTATTGAATGATAATAAAAAGAATCAAGCGATGGCTCTTGAAGATAAGAAAGACTGTATCAGTATCTTTGTAAATAAAGCATCAACTGTTGGTGGAATTATTGAAGAAATCAAGAGAGTATTTGACGGAAATGATAACGGAGAAATTATGCTTTCTACCGTTCACAAGGCTAAGGGATTAGAAGCAAACAATGTGTATTTGTTGGCAACTGATAGAATGCCTCATCCGTTAGGCGGATTAGAAGAAAATAACATTTGCTATGTAGCAATTACAAGAGCAAAGAAAAACCTATTTTTAGTAGGACAAAGAACCGGAATTGTCGGGGAGTAAATTGACGGACAGATTAACTGTTGAGTTTTATTATATGTTGCCTTTAATTAACGCAACATTGTTTGGACTCTTCAGTTTGTTTGTCATATCTTTGATGAAAATATATAATTGGTGGAATAAAAATGGAAAATATAGTAGCGAAGAGACGACTCGGTGAGGGTCGTTGGGATAGAGCATTAAAAAGAAAAATGACTGAATTATCAGTAGCAGATAATTATGATGAGGCTAAACACGAATGGTTAGCCACAGGTAATGTTTGGTGGAGTGGTAATGATGTTATGCCGGATTGGGTTAGAAATTCACAAATGGGCGTTGGAAAATGTCTATGTGGACATATAGTTGTTTATCACTTTGAAATAAGAAATACAGAAAACGGAATTGTTGAATGTGTTGGTAGCGACCACATTAACTCATATCTAATTATGCGAGCAATTGCAGAAGATGAAGGAGTTAATATTGATACTATTACTGATGAACAAATCCAAGAATGGATTAGTGTTAGAACCAAGTCTATGAAAGCAGAAGCGTGGTGGAAATCAAATGGCGAGGCTTTTACTATGATGTTTGATGCAGTAAAAGAATTAGATTTACACTTTAATATTCACAAAAGAGATTGGTATTATGACCGTGAAACACAGCAAAATCATAGAAGAAGAGTTTTGAGAAAAAGAGGCGAAGGAACTTATGGTTCTCCTAATTACAAAATGGCTTCTCTTGTATGGCGTTGGAATCACCCCGATAATCCTAAAGCACAAATTAATACAACAGGTTTTCCTAATGATAATCTAATGAAAGACTTGGCTTTGTTTTACATAAAGCGTGAACAATACCAAAACGATTTGGATAAATATAATCAAACAAGAGCAAATAGAATAGAGGCTCTTAGAATTGCTTTAGAAGAAAGACGACGACAACAAGAAGAAAGACAAAGACGCTATCGAGAACAAGAAGCAGAAAGACAACGAATTTACAATCTACCGGAAAATGTAGAAAAGAGAAGAATAGAACAAGAAGAAAGAGAAGAAAGAAATAGGCTTCATAGAGAAAGACAAGAAGCAGATAGACTTGCGAGGGAAATAGCCGCAAGACAAAAACAAGAAGAAATCTTAACTAAAGATTTTGGCGGAGAAACTTTCTTACAGATGTGCGACTATTATGGCGTTCCGGAATTTGATGAATCATTTGCTACTACTAATTGGGAGCGTAATTTCCTTGCAGATATTAAAGAACAAATGATGGGTAGCAGGGAATTATCTACAAATCAACTGCGTTCCTTAAAGAAAATATTTGATGAGGATTTAGCAACAAATAAACAACTTAAATTCCTTAATGACTTAGATTATAACGGAACAGTTTCCGCTTTAACTAAAAGAGAAGCAAGTAACATTATATCTCAACTCTTGGAGGAAAGAAATTAGATTCAATGGTAGGTTAAAGCCTCATTTGAAATCGCAGGTTTAAAGGTAAAAATATACAATTGTCAAATTATGGGTTATCATCTCCCCCGTAAGGGCTTAGAGAATTTCATAGGCATAAGTGTATTTTCCTGCATAGAGGGTTTTCATAGTAATACGGATAAAAGGTTAAAGGTTTATACAAGCCTCATTTTAGTGAATTTGTATGGTTCACTAATTATTCATATGAATAGTGTTCTAATCAACACGAAGTCCGTTCCCTCGCCTTTAAGGTGATTTACATGATAGATTGGATAAAAAAATTCTTTGTTAGTAAAAACAAAGAGAAGACACCAAAATGTGATATATGCGCTTTAGGTGCTAAGTATCATATGTTAATTGAATTTCAAACAATAAAATTAACAGAAATAGAAAATAAGATATTAATTAAAATATGTGATGGTTGTTATGAAGAAGTATATGAAAGATATAATCCCGATAGAAAACCACCGGCAATACAAACCGGAGTTTTTGAATCGAAGTTATGAACATGAACAAACAAGAAAAAGAATTTGTAAAGAATTAGTGGGTTTAGGTATGCCCCACTACAATGCATACCAAATATCAATAAGGAGAATGAAAGAATGAAAATAACAAAGAAATATGGAAATACTGTTTATGGTGATAATACCATATCCGAAACGGTGACTTATCATTTTGATAAGATGAAAGACCTAAATGAGTTTTGGCAAGATAATTTAGATGCAGGAATGACGGGTAATTGGACAGCGCATTTAGATAGAATGACTATTGAACATAGTCAATTTGTTGATGCAAAAGAGTATCTAAATAACTTTACAGAATTTTGTGAAGGTGAAGAAGAATGAATATATTCGCATTATCAAAAGACCCGATTGAATCAGCACAACAGATGCTAAACAAGCATGTAGTAAAAATGCCAACAGAAACTTGTCAAATGCTACATACTAATGCCTTACATAAGGAATACACATTAACTCACGGACAAGAACCTACGCTACGACAACTCAAGGATTATCATGCACTTATGGAATCTAATTTAATGAAACCTGCTATGCTAAATCATCCTTCAACTATTTGGGCGAGACAAAGTATTCACAATACATTATGGTTGTATAATCATGGTATCGCTTTATGCGGAGAATATACAGATAGATACGATAAACAACACGGAGCGTATGAAAGAAT
>UEXM01001805.1_pt1 | contig 16705 bp, 29 predicted proteins | sample 1796661 | NCBI WGS metagenome assembly UEXM01 (sample SAMEA4772469, study PRJEB27181) | metagenome | reverse complement strand
TTTATATCATAGATGTCTTCTATTGTTCCATCGTTATATATAATTACAATATCGTATTTATCATTGTACCCATACTCCCAAGTTTTAGCCTTATTCTTTTTAGTAAGAACATTTTTAGGTATTACATTTTTAAGTATCCTATATAAGCTATTTTGACCTTCTTTCTGCAAATCCTTGAGTTGTAGTTTTTTTATTACTTCCTATTAATTCAATATTTTCTTTTTCTGCTTCAATGCGATTTAAAATTTCAAACGCATCAAAAATTGCTAACTTTTTAGTAGCAGCAGCATTTTTTAATCTATCCGCTGCTAACTCATCATCAGGGTCAGGTTTTATAATATCTTCCTTAGCTACCTTTATAAGTTGTCTAACAGCTTGCTCACCTGCTTCAATTATTTTTAATTTAATTTCCTTCGAGTTCATAAAACCATTGTAATATTGTTAGTATACATCCTGTACAATTTTTCTCCCTCTACTTTAAACTCATATTCTGAATGTGGCTCATAAGCTACAATGTCACCAGGAGCTACCCCTAGTTTTTTCAACTCACTATTAATATATTTCATTTCTCCAACTAAGGGTTCGGTAGTCCCTGGCTTTTCAATAAAATAATCTTTCTTTTTTAAAGGTTTTACAAAACAATATTTTGAATAAGCATTCCAGCTACCATTTTGTTTATATGCAAAAAATTGAGTTTCATCCACAAAAAAAGTATTGTCTTTTAAAAAACTTCTCCCACTCTTTTGCTTTCCTTTCATGTCATAATAATACTTAAATACATTATGATGTACTAAAACTTTGTCACCTTTTTTTATTTCCCCATCATAGTTTAAAGGAACTTCTTTCACAATACCTACTCTATTAGAGAACTTAAAATCTTCTTGAGAAGTGCTGGTGATAAAATCCATGCCTTCTATCTCAATAGTGTTATCATATCTTCGGTCTTTATCAGGAGTAATAATAAAATAATAAGGAGATTTCATGTTAAAAATTTATATTGTACTCTACTGAAATTGGCATGTTAGAACCAAATTCTTTCCATAAATATACTTCTTCTTCCTGTATTATATATACTCTGTAAGATGATTTAATATTATCCATTTTAATACAATGAATTTTATACCTACCCCCCAACACTGGTTGGTCTACAATATAATGCATTGCACTAGATTTATAATCTGCACCTACTGATATCTTTCTAATATCATCCATTTTATTTAATTTAATTTAAAGTCTAATATACAAACGCTAATATCGCTGGTCCACCTGCTCCTGGGGCTGGATAACCTCCGATAAAAGGGCTTAAATCAACGCAATAAGCATCTCCAGCTACTAATCCCGCAGCTACCGCAGCAGCGTTGTCAGGAAAAACATAAACATTAGCTAGTGCTTGAGCTATTAAAGCAGGCATAGCTAACATTGGATTACCTCCTATTTTTCCTAGAGCATTAGCATCTTTTCCTAATGCAATACAATCTACACCCGCACTAGATAAATGTCCAATTGCTGTAGACCCTGTGGTAGGTGTTGCAGCATTTGACTCTCGTCCAATTGCCACTGCCTCAGCTCCAGCTTCAGCACTTACTCCCATCACCACACAATCTCCTTCACCTAATGCCCCTTGTCCAATAATACAAGAATCAGAATCTCCACCATTTACAACATTTGCGTTTCTTCCAACAATAACATTTCTTTGTCCATTAGTTAGAGCAAAACCAACAGAATGACCTATTGCCACGTTATTGGCTCCATTAGTTAAACTATTTAAAGCGTTATGTCCTATAGCCACTGTTGCCTCAGCTCCAGCACCTGTGGTATTTCCCATAGACCCTCCACCTACTGCAATATTTTCATTACCAGCTCCAGCGGCAGCATCTAAAGCATTCATTCCAACCACAACATTATTGTTAGTGGTGGAAATAGCATTACCTGCATTGTTACCTAGTGCAACATTAGAAATACCTGTTGTTAGGTTATTTAAAGTAGCCATCCCAATAGCTGTATTATCACCAGAACCAGCTAGAGCATTTTGTAAAGACTCAACTCCATATTGCACATTTTTTGTGCCAATAGGTCCAGACGCATCTCCATAAACTACCTGAGCACTCATCTTAGTGTCCATTAGAGTATTAGAAGTAGCACGCCCATTCCCTACATTTACAGTAGAAGCAGCAACGTCTACTGTTAAAGCGTTTTGACTCTCAGCTACACCTGAAGCATTACCAGCCCATAATTCATTAGCAACTATATTAGGTAAATCATTAGACCTTCCGATAGCTGAAACCTTCATAGAACCATTAGCTCCAACTTTAGTAATAACACCTACATTTTGAACTTCAGTAGTTGCACCATCAGGGCGATTAACAGTAAGACACAAAGGAGAAGCAACAGCGTCATAAACATCTACATATACAATATCATTAATAGAGGCTGCTCCTCGAATACTAGTAGTGTCTACATCTAGTTCTCCTGACATCATTATTTGAGCATCATTTCCTTTTGCTGTAGCTGTCACAATTAAACCAATTGCAGGCATTTTTACAGTAGGAGTAGGAGAAGCATAATCTACAGTAGGATAATTATTAGGACCACTTGGGGTGTTAGAAACAAATACTGGAGTACCTGGTAAAAAGTTAGCTAAAGTACTAGCTGCACCAATATGAACTCCTGAAACAACTGCACCTACAGTTAAATCTGACACATTTTGCCAAGCTAAGGGGCTACCTGGTCCTTGACTTACTACAATGTCTCCTACGGTTCCGCCTACTCCATTTAAAAGAAATCCGCCATTGGATTTAAAATCCGCAATATCATTAAATTGATGTAGGTCTGCAGAAACAATACTAGAATTAGCTTGTAAAATTATTTGTGAACCAGCAGAAAAAGCGTTTAGTGTTATATCCCCATCAATAGGTCCTAAATCTAATCCTGTGGGTCTATTTGGATAAGTTCCACCAATAGTAATTTGACCACCATTGGCATTAACAATTATATCATCGTTTTGATTATAAAGCATTACACTTCCAGCTGGTTGAGCACCATAACTTGAACCGTTAGCAGATATAATGGCTTTATCTCCTGCTCTAACAGAAATGTTTGAAGAAGCTAAAATTCCATTAAGAGTAATGTCTCCCTCAGAAGATAGTACAGCATTACCACTAAACTGAAAATCTAACCCAGCTCCTGAACCTTCCAGTGTACCTGAAGTATTACCAGCCAATAATCTTATATCATTAGTATCACTTTTAGTAATTAATGTTAAATCATTTCCTGATGTAGCTGTAATTTCACCACCAGATATAAAGAAATCAGAAGAAGCACCATCCAAAGTAAAATCTCCTGTGAGTTGAATGCTCCCCGTTGCAATAGCTAAAGGTGGAACAGTGCCTGGGTCTGATGCATTTAAAACTTCTTGTAAAGTTACTTGTTCATCTAGAGCATCAGCAATATCCTGAATCGTAAATGTTTTTGTTGCTTTTGTCGCAGCGTCAGTTCCAATTAAATAATCCGCTAGTGTAACGGGGGATTGATTAGGATACGCACCAATATTTTCTATTTTAGCCATTTTCTTTTTGTGTTATTTGACCTGTCTTCAAGTTAATTACCGAATCAGGTCCATATTTCTCAATTAATTTTCTCTCCTCTACTTCAAATAAAGTTTTTATATTATCTACTCCACGCAGAAGTTCTGCTTTTTTCAATTCTAATTCACCTAATGCTAATTTGAATTTTTGAAATTCTCCATTCAAATCTTGCAGTTGCTTTAATTCAGTTTCGTCTAGTTTGTTAAGTGTTTTTAAATCTTCCATTTTATTTAATTTAATTTATGTTTATATTATACAAAGATAATTAATTTTTACCTTTTTATGTTTGTTATTTTTTCAGCTCCTCTTGAGCCAAAATAAGCTACGTAAACTGTTATTAATAGTGCTTCTAATAAGGAAACCCATCCTTCATTTATTTCTAATAACACTGTAGAGTCTAATATGACAAAAATAGTCATAGAAATAGTTAAATAAATCAAAGTTAAAGGTCTAGTATTTTTACTCAACCAAGAGTCTGATTTCATATCACTGCTCCATCGTTCAGAAATATTATTCATCTCTGCTATGTCTTGGTCTAAAAGCTTTAATGCAGTCTCTTTGTCTTTAGGATTAATAGTACTATCTCCTGATATGAGGTTTTTTACTATCCCTAATCCCCCTTGGTCTGGCAAAAATTCACCAACAGTATCTAAAATAGCAGGAGCTTTATCTTTTAAAAACACTCCTACTTTAGTTTCGTTAAATTTCTTTTTTTGCTTTTTATCTTTTTTCATATTAAAAAGTAACTACAGGTTGATTCAATAATGTATAAGTAAATTTATTACCCCAATACTTTTCAGCCTTTTTACATAAATCTATAAATATCTCAAACTCATCAGAGTTCTGAAAGACTTGACAGCCTGCTGAATAACCATCTACATTTTCTCTTTCTCCCTCACTTGCCTTATGAATATTTATACCAAAATAACCAGAAATAATAGTATCATCTAACATATCATAATGCATATCTTTATTGTCATCTCTATATACTTCTACCTCTCCACCTGTTTGAACTAACGCTGTATATGTGTAATGAGTTCCTAATTTATATACTCCTTTGTATTGGTTAGGAACTAAAATCGCACAACCTTTAGGATTCATAGGAGATTCCATATATTTTAACCCAGGTAGTGTGGTAGCTTGACACTCAAAATAACTCCACCTTCCTTCATACTTCCAAAACGTAGCAATATAATCATTGAACTTATTTATAGTAGGGTCAGAGTTTCTAACTCCTACAATATTTAAGTTGAAAGGCTTAGTGTCATTTTCAAAAACAGCATAACCTTTTTTAGACATTAACGCTTTTAGATATTCAACCTTTTCCATTATTCGGACGCATCTACAGGTGTCCAGTCAGGCGTATCTAACAGAGCCATAGCCTCTTGTTTGTTTAAAACTTGAAGAGGGACAAGACGACCATTGGTTATAAAACTTGGTTCTACTTGATACGACAACATGGCTTCAGTGTTAGCAACATTTCTTCTCATTGTTTGAGAAGAAGTTGTATTGAGTTGACTAAAATCTACAAGACTAGTTTGAGTATCAATGTTTATTACGATGTAAGTAGTTGTTGACATTTTTTATTTTTTTACAAATTTATTAATATTATCATGGTCCAGGTGTAAAAGTGGTTCTACCTGAAGAGGCTGGAGTTAAAGGAAAAGTATTATTAGGATTTCCATAATCTGTCATATTAATACTATAGGAGTTTCTTATCGACTCAGAAGATTGACCCATTAAATCATCAATTACTAAATTTACTCCTGTTCCGTTTGAATAAGACCCTGGTGCTATTCCCACCATATCATCTACATTTCCTGTATTTAATCCTACTCCATCTTTTGTTCTTAATGGAACTATATCTCTAATAGTCCACTCGCTACCTGAATAATAACTACTAGATTCATCTAATGGATACCAGCACGTAGGAGGCGGTATAGCTGATTCTAATAAGTTTTGTGTAACTCCGTTATTGTAAATAGTTTGGGCATCTTGAGCAGACAATGTAGTATTAAATAAAGCGAGGTTACTAATTTGACCATCAGTACCACTTACTCCATCACGAACTATTCCAATAGTCCCAAACCCTAATGGTGTGTATCCTAATACAGCTGCACTTCCACTAGAACTCCACCCCGAAGTATACTCTACTCCATCTACATATAAAAGAGGATTGTTATCTATTCCCCTATAAACCACTACTAAATGATGCCATGTGTTTGTAGATAAAACAGCATTACTTAAATAGTTTTTTCTAAAAGCAGTTCCAGTTCCACTACCTGTAGAATAACCTACATTTACAATTCCTGTTTGATTTATTTGAAGAAGTAATCCTCCGTAGTTAATAGGAGATGTTCCTGAATAACCATCATTTTGCCAGATTCCATTACCTGCCGCTAAAGAAGTATCTACATTTATCCACGCACTAACACTAAATCCATCAAGTTCTAACACAGCATTACTAGGCTGTATTGGACCTCCAGTAGTGTAATCTATTTTAAATCCATCTGAACTCGCTGCGTCAAAATTAAAACTATAATTACTATACGCTTGGGTGTTAGCAACATTACTTTTCTGTAAAGCACCTTGAGGCACATTTTCGCTCAGTCCATTATTGGTAGAAACATTATTATTAGCTAAAGCACTTAGTCCCATTCCTGAACTGGTCCCTGTATTGCTATTTGCAGAATTATCTACTACAGTCCATTTTCCTGTCAGAACATCAAAAGAATCACTACTATCTAGTTTCCACCAACCTGAAAGATTAGCACTTGCTATAGGTGTTGTGGTAGGAACTCCTTTATTATAAAGAGTTTCTATAGAGTCTCCTCCTGTAGCAGGAATAACAGCGTCCCACATTTGTACATTAGATAACCCACCATTAAACCAATAATTAGCAGAGGGACCCAATACTGATGCTCCTCCAATATATAAATCAGCAGCTGTAGATGCTGCAAAATTAGTAGTTGCTTGACTCCCTGCTAAAACTCCATTTACATATAAATATTGTGTACCATTACTTCCTCCTGTGTGGTCAAAAACTAACGCTACATGATACCACTGATTGTCATTATATCCTGTCACAACTATTTTATCAGCTGCCCAATATGCCCAAGCATGTATTTCTCCACTATTTCTATAGTCAATGTGATATCCATTTCCGCTTGCAGCTGAAATACACTTGTCTATTAATGGGTTGTTTCCAGTTCCAGAAGGATACATCCAACCCGATATAGTAAAAGAACTAGCAAATTGCAAATCAGCTGGATTCTGTACATTCACATACTGAGGAGTAACAGTGTTAAAATCAAAATTAAAACTTTGTGGGTAATATGACCTACTATCATTTATCTTCCAAACGTCTTCTACAAAAACCTCGTTATTGGCTGGAACATATACACTGTTATTCCAACCTACTCCAGTCTGAGAAGAAAAGTCTTCATTGTATAAATACTCTCCATCATTGGCTATTTTAATACTATTAAGCCTGCATCTATCTGCACCAAAATTTCGAGTTCCTATTTCAGCTCTAAATTGTATACTGTCTAAACAAGACAAGGTTGGGCTATTGGTTAAGAAGTTAGTTAAACCTAAAGGGTCGCTTACTCCTACATTTATTATTCCAAAACTAGTCCAAGCACCGCCATCCACTGAATAAAACAATTGAGCTTTAGCTCCTCCAGAGGCTCCTCCTCTTTGTAAATCTATATCTGTTTCTATAACTAAATCATCATAAGCTCCTTGAATCAATAGAGACTCCCAAGCAATTCCATCTGCAATAGGAATGTTTATATCATAAGTAGGACCCCCAGCATTAGAACTATTTAAATCTTGACAGTCAAATACTAAAGGACTTAATGATGGGTTTACATAAGCGTGGTCTCCACTACCCCCAACAGCAGGCGTTCCAATTTGAGAAGCTACAAAAGCTACTCCGCTTATTCCAGGATTAAACGCAGAAGAAGAAGAGTCCAATTTCCACCACCCCGCCAAATTATCTTCTTGAGGTTGAGGTTTAGTCATTAAAGGTCTGCCTCCGTTATAAATTTCGGTAGCCTCTTCATCGCTTAAATAAGTTTCAAAAAATTCTATATTTGCAAGCTCTCCGTCCCAAGGAAAAGCTGGCGAACCTGAAGTAATCACTCCGCCAATACTATTCGGAGTACTTCCAACCAAAGGTTTTATCATTGGCTTGGCAAATAAATTAGGTAAGGATGTTTCATTTTCATTATTAAACTTTACATTAGAACCTATTCCTGGTGCATGTCTCCATATTATATTTAACCATCCTTCTCTTTTATCTGCAGGAACTACCACATCGTCTGTTTCTAATGTATAAGTTGCCCCAAAAGGACTTTTACCATAAATATTAAAACGAATAGTGTTACTTCCGATGGCAACAATTCGCCATTGCTGAGTCGAAGCTCCTGCACCAAATTTACCTACAATCGTTCTAAACGAAGTATCGGTCCATGAAACAGGGTTAACCCAAGCGGAAACTGTAATATGACTAGCAGGTAAATTCTCATTAATCCAATCATCTGTAGTTACTTTAATAACGCCATTATTTGCTTTGTCAAAATCAAAAACATTTTGTCCTCCTGCCGATAAATTAGGAACGTATAGGCTAGAATTAGATAATTTTGTATTATCTCCTGTTCTCCAATAAGCTACAGGTTCTTTGGCTAGAATTGCAAAAGGATTAACAGGAATCCCAGCATTATAAAGTAAGCTTAATTCACTGTTAACGCCACTAGTTGAAAGAGCGTAATCAAACACCGATGCCTCAGTATATTCTCCTACAAATTCTCCTGTAGACAAATCCCATCTTTTGCCAATTTGCATATCTCTAAGCAGAGATGGAGGAGAAATTAAGGCAGAAGGGTTGGCGGGTATTCCTACACCATTAATATAATACTCTAGTTCTAAAGTGTCTACCTTAATAATAAAAGTATGCATTTGCCATTCGCCTTGACCAAGCTCTTCATTGCTATTATAAGTAGGACCTTGTATCCAATCTAAAGTAGTACCTGTGCCAATTAATCCTCTCCAACAATTAGCGTCATGCCAATAGTATAATAAAATTCCAGTATTAGCATTTGCGTTTCCAAAAATAGTTTGATAATTACCAGTGTCATATTCAAACTCTGGTTTAATCCATATGTTAAAAGTAATATCAGTATCGGCTATACCTGCTGTATTTGGTAAAAAATCGGATATAGACCCACATACTATACCCTCACCGTTGGCATTTTGAATAGCATAATTACTATAACGATTAGCAGTGTTGTTTGCATTTCGTGGCATTCGCCACATTGGTGATATGTAGTTTGTACTCATAATTAATTATCTCCCATTCTCCACCATGCTAATGGTGCTCCTTCTGGTGTTTCGTTTAAATTTGCGACTTGTCCTGGATTATCTACCGTACATTGAAAAATTCCATCAAATGTACTTTCGGGTAAAGCAGTATTCCATATTGCTAGTTCATCTATATATCCATCCATACTTCTAGTAACATCATGACCTATTCTCCAAGGAGCAGTAGGGTTTACAGTACCTCCAGGATTAGCCGATACAGCTGTCCAATCACTAGAAGTCCCTGTAAAATCTCTTAAATACGCATTAAGATTAGTTCCATCCCAAGAAATTCCAAAATATTGCCATATGCCTGGAGTTGCTACTAAAGTAGATTGACCTCCTGCAGCACCAGCACTAGTATTAATAAGAATTCTCCATCCATTTGGAGCATCATGATAAAGCAAAAAATTAGCAGGTCCAACTTGCCATTTCGCAATTATAGGTCTATCAAAAGCAATAGAAGTCATGTTGTACCAAAAAGAAATACTAAATGCTGATAATCCTCCTAACACCTCATCCGTTACTTTAAAATAAGTTGCTTCAGCTGAGTCAAACTCCATAGAAAACTCATTGTTTATAGGGTTCGGAAAGACAGGTGGTGGAGGACTGCCTGCTCCCACCTGAGAGCCAAACACATTCGTTGTTATGCCTATTCCAACGCTAGTATACATATGTTACCAATTTGCAACTAAGCTAGTAGCATTAGTTCCGTTTTCCCATACTCTAATAACTTGCACAGGTAAAAAAGTTCCTGTAGGTACTCCTACATAAACTATGTCGTTTCCACGAACAGTAGTTACTTTAATATCTCCAGTTGACCCACAATAGATAATACATCCTTCGCTGTGATTTGCTGCGGGGTCTAAATATATAGAATAGTCTTTTCCTGTTGCAGTAAAAATATCTGCTTCTAAACTTACTTCTGTAGCACTGTCCACACTATTTACAATAGTTTTAGTACCGTCAGTTTCATTTACTACAATAGCTCCTGGAGTAATAAATCCTTGTACAGTATCAAATGAAGCAGAAGAGTCTAATAATTTATTTGCAGCTGCTGGACCTGTGTTGGTTCCAGTTAGTCTGGTTGATGAAATAAGAGGAATGTCTACGGTGTCGCTTGGGATAACAACTGCAGCTAATCCTACTTGTAATTTTTGATATGCCATTTTTTAATTTATTTATCTTTATTATATGGAAAAACACGATTTAAAGCGTCACGCCTTTTAGAACAACCGCAATCTTTTCCTAGAGCTTGAGCTCCTTTTTCTACTATTTTTTTTATACCCGTTGCTTCGGTGACTCTTTCAATAGAATCACCCAAGCCTCGTGGTTTTACTCTTGCCCTGGTTGGCATTATTTTACGTTTGCTTTAAAAGCTAATAAAAATTCTCTTATGCTTACGCCAAAAGAAATACCAGCGTATAAGGGGTGGCTTTCAGCTATTAAAGCTAAACCTATTGCTGCAGCACACCCAGACCTAAACAAAGATGAGTTAATTACTTTCTTAACCTTATCCATGATTATTTTTTTATGTTTGCACTGTTTCGTTTCTTAGCACCTTCGTATTTCATCCCATGGTCTCCACCATAAGCATGTCCATAGATTTTCTTAGACATAGCCTTAGACTCGTCTCTTCTATCTTTTAAAGATTGCTTGTGCTTTCCTTTATGCTTATTACCTAAAGATTCATCTAATCTTGCATTATAACCTTGTTTCATAATTTCTATTTTTTATTTTTTTTCTTTTTTCTTCCTTTGGCAGCCATTTTAGCAAATTTAGTTTTGCCATATTTTTTTCTACCTATGTAAGCAGCTAAAGCTTTAGAACCTACTTTTTTTGCTAACTTGTCAAATTTACTTGCCATATGCAAATATAGTAATAATTTCCCACTAATAAGATTGAGACTCCATACCGTAATTAGGGTTATTAACTTTAGAACCTTTCATTACTTTTGCAAATTCATGTGCTTGAGCTTTTCCTACTGCATTGTATGGAAAACTCTTTTTCATTGACTTTCCTGTATCAGGACATTTATAACTAACTGTTGGCATAATTTTTATTTTTATCCCCTAGCTTTTTTATCGCCAGGCATATCATTTTTATCTCCACGATTTTTTTTCATATTGCAAAACCGTATTCTAACTTTTCCTTTATACATTTTTTCGCATGCATCTTTTCCGTCTCCGTTACCATACGTTCCCTTTTTTCTATTGTGCTTGTTTAACTTGCTTCTTTTTTTAGTAGCCTTTCTAGTTTTATTATACTCTTTGTCATATGCTAGTTTTTTAGCATACGCTTCAGGGTTTTCTTTGTAATATTGAGAAGTCTTCATTACCATTTTACTTTATTTGCCCAATAAGCTGCAGACATTTTTCCTCTAGCAATATTTTTAGCGTGTCTAGCTTTAAAACTTTTTCTTTTGGCTTTCATTCTATCGGACTCCCCTGCTTTTGGTTTGCCAGCAGTCTTGGCTCCCTTTTGACCAAATCTAATTGTTTTTATTTTATCTCCTACTTTAGCTACTACAATATGAGATTTTTTAGGGTGATTAGGAGTCCTTTTAGGCTTATTGTAACCTGACACCCCTGCTCTTACTAGTCTACTGTCTTTTTTTGCTGCCATTATCTCATTTTTAAAAGTTCATTTTCTTTTTCTAAGTATTCAACTTTAGTTCGTAAAGAAGCTACTTCTTCAGTAAGTTTTAATACTGATGCTCTTAATTCGTCTTTTTCTTTAGCGGACTCCACCAGGAGTTGTTCTAATTTGGCTACTCTGTGTTTCAAATCGTCTCTATATTGAATGGTGTCACTATTTTCTGTTGCATTTTTTTTCTGGTCAGCTTTTAATCTTATTCTTGTTTCTGCAAATTTCCAAAGTCCTGCTGTACCTAATAGACCTCCAATTATTGCAATAATCTCTGTAATATTATCCATTTTTATTATTTTCTTTAGTGTAAACGAATAGCATTAGTAGCATAGGAATCACCCACATTAAAAATAATATTACGCTTTGTGTTCTCATGATTTGTGAAATTGCTCCCTTTTTAATCTTATTAAACTACCGCCTGCACTAAAAACCAAAACTACCCACCCATAATGAGTAGCATCGTCTAATCCACATGGACTAATCGCATACAAGATTAAAGTTCCCATAAACAAACATAAAGATAATAAAGAAGCTTTAACTCGCCAACATATTTTTCCTGTAGAGACTGCCCATAACTGAAACCAGCCCCCAGCCACAACTAAGGGTAAAAATATAGGCATGAATCCTACCTCACAATACAGAGCTGCTGGAGTGAGAAAGGCATTGCATAATCCTAAAGTAATTTCAGTAGGTTCTGAATCGCTATACGCCCAAATATGTAGGAGCTTTTTAATCATTAGAATCTTTACCGTTTAGCTTTTCCTTAGTATCTCCTATAGCTTTTAAAGCTGAATCACATACTACGTTTGCACATTCTTTTAAAGTTTCTTTTAATAGCGGTCTACCGCATTTTTCACATTTACTCATTGTCTAATTTTTATATTTAACTTCCGCAACTTAAACACTCCTCATCGTCAATGCTACATTGCCTTTCTGGAACTGATTGTTCTTGGGCTTTTTCGAGTAGTTTTTCAAATTCGGATTTCTCTTCTTTTTTCTTATCTTCGTTCATTGTATAAGTGTTTGTACAAAGATAATAAAATTAAATTCAATGAATTCCGAAACTAAGCATATCCCCAGAGGATATCTTAAATATTATAGGGTGATTAGGTATTTCTTTTGTGCCAAGTATAATCTCTCTTATCCTGAGTTAGAAATGCTGTTTTTTTTAGAAGGGGAAAAATATTTTTCTCGTCAAGACTTTAATGACTATAATGAATTGTTTAGCTGGGATAAAAAACGGTTTGAGAAACTGCGTCAAGAAGAATGGATAAGTACATTTCGTAAGCCCTATAAAAAAATAAAAGCCATGTATATGGTCTCTCAAAAAGGTAAGAGGCTCATTGATTCTTTTTATAAAAAGTTAGCTGGAGAAGAAATCCCCGTAAGCATCAGTGGTAATCCTTTATTTAAAAGGAATGTTTCTTATACCGATAAAGTATATAGGAATATGATAATAGAGATGAATGACTTTATAAAACAACAACGACATCTCTCTCAAGAATAATTGTCCTGGCTATTTTATTTATTAGCATTGTAAAGCATCTAGCTTTATCATAATATATTTCGTCACCTTCTTTAATTACTGTAACCTCAGTGCCTGGTTTTATGACCGAAGCTTTTTGATATCTCATTTCTTCTTTGTCATTGGCAGATAACAATAGCCCTGAGTCAGTTACTATTTCTTCATCTATGTCCTGAACTATTATATATTTATTTAGAGGTTTCATGTTGTATCTAATAAGGTTTCTATATTGTTAAAGTAATCCACTACTAGCTCTTCGCCTTTAGGAATAGGCTGTGATGCGTAGAAGTAATTTTGGTATAAGTAAATATTAGGAATAGGGCTGTGATTGACAAATCTACCGAGCTCCGTTCTTTGTTGTCCTATTAACACCTTTCCTATCTTTTGATTCTTTTTAAATTTTTTCTTAGTAAAACACCCTACTCCATGAATAGAGGATGGTTTAACATCAATGTTTTTATTTTCAAATACAATGGGGAACATATCCATTATGTCCCAAAGCATTTCGTCAGTTATGCCCATTATTTGTAAATAGTTTTCGTAAGTTCTTTCAACTATCATTTCTCATTTATTGCTTCTTCGATAGCTTGAAGACTTGTAGTTATTGACTGTAGTTCCATAGCAGCTTCAAAACTATTATCATATGATTTTAATTTAATTGCTAAATCAAATATTTCAGCATAAGACATTTCCATTTGATTTTTTCTAAAATACTCTCTAAGTTCTTCAAAGCAATCAAAAACGTCATCTTCATTTACTGTAAAATTATTTCCCATTTTATTTTGTTTTATTTGTTTTTAAATTTTTATACGCTTCATCGGCACTTCTCAAAGATGAACCGCATTTATCTTTTTTCCCATTGAAGTAATTTATATATTCTTCTCTTGGTATGCAGTACCACTTAGTTACATAAGGGTTGTAATGAAATACTACGGTCTGTATATCGTATGGTTTATTCCGACTCATAAGTCCTAGCTAAAGTTACAATAGCATTAGTGCTGCATATAGTAAGAGCTACAGACGTAGCGTTTATCAAAGCACTAGTAGTTACTTTGGCTGGGTCTACTATTCCCATCTCCATCATATCTCCATGTTCTTGCGTCTTCACATTGTATCCATACTTAGGAACACTTACTTGAATCATGTTTACTTTTTGATTAGTTACATCTCGTTTATCTACTTCTTTCCAATCTAGCCCAGCATTTTTACATATTTGTTTAAAGGGCTCATATAAAGCGTGAGATAAAATATCCATAGCTGCTGCTTCTTCTTCAGTAGAAAAACTTGCCTTGACAGACATACGATAATGTTTTAAAGCTATTCCTCCTCCAGGTAGCACTCCACTTTCAAGTGCTGCCTTAACAGCACATACCGCATCCTCGATGCGGTCAAATTTTTCTTTCTGTTCTATATCGGTAGCACCGCCTGCATATATAACGCCTATGCCACCTACTAGCGAAGCTATCCGAGATTCGAGAAATACTTTGTCGGCTTTCTTTGTAGCGGCTTTATGTTGTTTCCAAAGTTGTTCTACTCTCTCATTGATTTCGTTTTGATTTGGATTCTCTGCGTCTTTAACTACTACGGTAGAGCTTCTACCTACTATAATCTTTTTAGCGAAGCCTAGGTCAGCTTCTTGTATCAGGCTGAGGTCATCGCCTGTTTTCTCTGAATAGTATGTAGCTCCTAGCGATAGAGCGATGTCTTGCATAAGCTCATGTTGCTTATATCCAAATGACGGTGGTTCTATCACACACATTCTAACTTTGTTCTTTACCACATTGGCTGCAATGGTATTTAGAAAGTTCGGTGAGGTAGGAGCTATAATAAGAAGTTTTTGTTGTTGACCTACGATAGGTTTCAAAACTTGTTCAATTTGCAGTACGCTATCAATCTGTGCATCGCACACTAATACATAGGTGTCTTCAAAGATGCATTCATCTTTTTCTTGGTCGGTGATAAAGAGAGGGGAATTATAGCCTCGGTCCAATTTAAACCCTTCGGTTACTTCGGAGTAAGTGTTTTCGTTCAGAGACTTCTCTACTGTAACGATTCCGTTCTTTCCGACTTTGTTATATGCGTCAGCAATTATCTTCCCTAATTCTTTATCGTTGTTAGCTGAAATGGTAGCTACATCTTTTAGCTTACCCTTAGTTATCTTAGTAGCAGATTTCGACAAATATTGAACATACTCATCTACATACTCTTGAATGTGTTTTAGTAAAACGGTTTTGTTTAATGGAATGTGTTCCCCTTCTGGTCCTAGGTGATTATCATTAAGGTGTTCGTTAATCAACTTCACTAAAGACTCTGCTAGTACAATAGATGTTGTCGTTCCGTCCCCTGCGTCTAACGCAGTCTTGTCTGCCGCCTGTTTCATAATCTTAACCGCAAGGTTCTCGATTGGGTCAAGTAAATCAATTGACTTAGCTACAGTCACACCATCTTTGGTAACTGTTAATCCTCCTGTATGGTTTTGTGATTCTATTAATACCGTTTGTCCTGATGGTCCCAACGTGGACTTTACTGCTTGGGATAATTTGCTTATTCCGCTTAATAGCTTTTTGCGAGCAGCCTCGTCAAAGGCTAAATTTTTGGGAGAGTATCCTACCTCATTCATATTTGATTAAATTAAATTTAAAACAAATATAAATAAAAAACAGCACTAAACAATGGTGTAACTATTTTATTGATACTAACTCTCTAAGGTCTAACTTGAATACCTTATTAGTTTTCTCTTTAACAAATGACACCAACGCATAATGTGTAGTGAGAGTCTTTATATATACTCTCTTACCTTTATATGTCAACCTACGTTTCATATTCATAACTTGTTCAAATATACTAAATATGTCGATATGTTGATTTTTTTTCTCTATATTCTATATATATATATTATTATTATTATATTATTTTATACTGAATTTTTTAGTTTAAAATCAACATAATTAACATTAATTAAATAAAGAACTGATAATCAATAAGTTACAAATGTTGAAATGGATATTAAATCAACATAGGTATGTCATAAATACTACACTACCATTTAATTTACTATAAAAAAAAAGAGGCAGCGTAAACAGCTACCTCTCTTTTAGAACAAACACACCGAAACGAAAGGACACTTTGGTGATGCTTTATAGTTTTTTAAATAAGTTTATGTTGGAATTTGCCAACTCATTACCCTCAGCTATCATACGTACTTTCTCAGCACGCTTTCTTTCTTTTCTAGCTTTAGCAATTTTTGCGAGACCTATAACAGAATCCGTTCTGTTGTTTATCTCTCTGCCTTTGTACATATCTAATCCATCCATGTAACAAAGATAATAAATTATTTGATACCCGAAAAAAATTATTAGATATATATAGTGTTTGGGTTCTATGGCAGTATGACGATGACTACCCCAAATCGAAAGCCATATTTTTACAGAGGTAGCCCCCTGTTTTTATCTGTGTTACCTCTGATTTTTTTAGCTTTTTTCTGAGGAGCTACCACCCCCAGACCATGCGACCAACTCCCACCCCTTGCACCCGTTCCACCTACCTCATCACCACCACATATATAGCCACCTCCCCCCATATGCCC
>UEXM01001804.1_pt1 | contig 16723 bp, 26 predicted proteins | sample 1796661 | NCBI WGS metagenome assembly UEXM01 (sample SAMEA4772469, study PRJEB27181) | metagenome | reverse complement strand
ATATCACCCTGTGTAAGTTCTACACCTTCTTGCTGTGCTGTATAAAGCATAAACGAGTCAAACATTGCATTAAATCTCAAGACTCGTTCTTTATTCGTCTCACCACAATTCAAGACTTCTGCTGCAATCAATGTAGCAATGTCTGTAAACTCTGTGATCATATCTGCTTTGTTCATCTCTTGACTCATAGCAGTAGTAGGGATCAAAGCGAACAGCGCTGCTACAAAATATTTCATCTTAACTCTCCCTAAAGATTTTATGTACATCACGTAGCAAGTTCTTTGCCTCTGCTGGTTTACGTTGGAATACATTACGACCTAAGATCATACCGTATCCACCCGCTTCTGCAATAAGTTTTGCATCACTAAGAATACTATCTACATCTTTCTTAGACCCACCAGAGAAGATTACAGGAATACCACACGCTGCTTTAATAACATTAGTCACATCAGACGAACTTCTGGTATTAAATGGTAACTTAACTTTGATAACATCAGGTTCTAGCTGTGCAGCAATATAGGCAGCATGCATAATAGTCTTCAAAGAGTTTTCTTCAAAGTCACCACCACGGGGATATGACCAAAGAACAGTCTTTAGGTCATTATCTCTCCAAGCACGATTAAGAAGTTGCTGAACACGACCAAAGTAGTCAATCATTTCATCTTGATTAGATGAACCCGGATAGATTGTATAACCTACACCACCCATATCTTTATCTTTAGCATCACTAGTAGTTGCATAGACTGCCTGTGATGGTTCAAGATTTGCGTTTAGATTATTACCATGATTTAGTTTCATAATAACATCTTTGGCAAGATGAGGATACTTTTCACAAAGCAGATTAGCAGTGCGCTTTGGCAGTGCTGTGCCTCCTACCAGACCTTCATGCAGCAGTTCTGCAATGTAGTCTACCTGATAGTCAATGTCTAGCATCTCAGGATGGTCAGTAGCATGAAATGCATCTACTGGACCATGCTCTATACCTTGGTCAATAGGAAGGATAATAGTATAGTTACCCTTCTCACCAAAACCTTCTTCACTTAAACGCTGATGCTTCATTCTCAACCTCTAATTGTTTGATACTTTGTTTAATTTCAAAATCATCCATTATTCATCATCCATTTCTTTTGACTCAATTATTTCCAAACAAAGGGGTTTGACCTCTTCAGGAAACTTACTGGAATCGTACCCAGTCCCCGCATCTAAGTCTTCTTCACCCACCCAATCAGGCAGGTCGTTTCGTGACTTAAGTGCAAAACATACGGCGTCATAGATGTAATCCGACACCAATGGGCTGTTTTCTTCGTAGTACGCAACGGAAAGAACGGCATATGCGAAAGCCAGTTTTTCAGTAGGCTGCGTCTCTATGGGAAGACCCGCATCCTCCCACTCCATATAATCCCATTTATTCATCATCCTCTACTTCCTCAACATACCATTTACCATTAATAAAAATTCGATCCTTTACAAGGATGCCAATGAGTTCCTTCTCAGTCTCGTCACCAGCGACCCAAGCATCACCAGAGACACAAGCATCACCAGAGACCTTGGCATTATCATAGACCCGAGCATTACTAGAGACCCAAGCATTACCATAGACCCGAGCATTATCATAGACCCGAGCATTACCAGAGACTGTAGCATCATCATAGACCTGAGCATCAGGACCAACATAAGAAGTCTCATATACTTTAGCAGTATCAGCTACCCAGCCACCGCCATTAGGATGCCGGTGTGCTGGTACAGGACCGTTGCCATCCCCAAAATCAAAATGTGTATTAGTCATTATTCATCATACTCCGGATAACCTTCATGACACCAACCGTTGCGGGGAACACCACCGTCAACTTCTTCTTTGTATGTCGGTCTTTGCCTTTCAATAGCATCTTTAATCCATTGCGCAGGAATACCTCTTTCAGCGAACTCCTGCTCCATGTCACCAAGATACTGATACGCCAATCTCAAAAACTCTTCTGCATCATCAGAGGCACATTGCTCTACGCCATCAATAATAAGTCTATGTGGTAGTGTCATTATTCATCATCCATTTCTACGGTGGCAGAGTAACATTTATCCCAAATCATATAACCAAAACTTACATCATCATCAGAGAAACCTTTCATGCCTTCTAGGACAGACATATACTTGGCAAACTCGATAATGCTTTCATCATTTACATTTACTTTGTAGTCATTCCGGTCATAACCAGTCTTCTTAGCAACAAACCGAACATACCGTTCTGTGTCATTCTCTACAGGCGGAGCCCACTTGTAAATGGCTTCACTCAAAGAGAGTCCAGAGTAGAGGCGGTCCAGAAGATCAAACATAGCTGCATATCCCCATTCTGGAGCAGCGAACGACTCAAATCCAGACTCATTAGTAGTTTCACCATAGTAGGTTACCTTCGTCTTACGGATGTTGCCGGGGTTGTTATTCCGAGTAGGAAGGTTAGTTGAAATGGCAGTGTAGTCATACTCGCCGAAACTTACTTCGTTGCAGTCAAGTGTCTCATCTGCAAAGGCATTGTATGCCCAAAAACCTGCAATGAAAGAAAGAATGAAAATAACAATATACAAAGTTTGCTTACGCATTTCAAATAACCTTATAACAAAAAATTAATAACCAGGCCAACCAGTCAAAACATTAATATAGGAAAACATCAAAGCCATAATCATAGTGCCTACTGGCAAGACCAAATACTGTAAAAAGTAACGTAACATAACAAAAATCCTTATACTCATTATATAGTGTGAAAAAAGGGGACTGTCAAGTCCCCAATGATACTTTATCCTACATAGTTGTCAATTACATCAACCAACTCAGGTGCGTAAACGCCCTTCTTTACTTCGTTGACTTTGTATTCATACTTGCGAATCTTGCCAAACTCTACATCATAGTGGTCAGCACCAGCAATGTAATTAACACTTACAATGCCTTTCCACTTAACCATACCGGAAGACTTAAACTGAAGACCACTTTCTTTTGCTACAAGGTCTTTAGCTCCCCATGCACCCATTGCCCAAGGGTCAATGGTTTTGATTTGGCTAAGAATGGTCTTTGCAATAGTCATGTCAGTCATAGATTTCTCTCTTTCATCAACTTACATACTTAATATAGTTACAAAGAAAGGGGCTGTCAACCCCTTTTCTTATCTTTTTTTTTACTTAATCAAGTCAGTCCGTTCAATTGCAATATGCTCGGCTTCATAGCCACCACCAAACATCTTCTCTTTGTACACAACGAAAATCTGATTCGCACCTTCACGCACATTGTACATCGCTTCAACTTTGTCGCCGCTAGGCAACACAGTCTTGAACCACTTGCTAGGTGCAAGCGCAGCAATTTCATTGATAATGTCAGCGGTCAATTCAAAAGCGAAGTGTGTCCACTCTTCTTTGTTGCCAACATCAACGGTAGCAGTGTTGTCTGCATTGACGTTAACAACATAATCATTACGGTAAAACATCTGATTCACTTTCGTTTTCAATTCAACTTACATTGATAATGTACAAAAGGGGCTAACTACTGTCAACCCCTTTTCTTATCTTTTTTACATGTTTACTGCAAGCTCAAGAGCCTTCTTTTTTACGTTCTGGTTCTGCCCGTACCAGGAAGACTGAAGGCGGGTATCGCTGTTACGACCCAGTGTGTGATCGGTCATGTAAGTGACAGTGTTGAACAACTGCCAGAAGGTGCCTTCACCAAGAGCAGCACCAGCTTGTGTGTGCATTACTTCTTGTGCTTCACGGGACTTGTTAGAGTCACGGTCAGAGGCAGAAGGGAAGACTTGGTTGAAGTAGTTCAACATGTCATCAGTCGTGTAAGACTTCTGGCAGAGGTATTCTGCTGCTTCCTTGTAGGTCTCCAGCTTCTTGTGTGCCATGCCTAGAGTTGCCATAGCATCTTCAGCATTGAAGGGACGCTGGTGTCCCATGCGGACATACTGGTCAACATTCTGGTTCAAGGAAAGAGTCAGAGTGTTATTACATACGACACGGATAGGAGTGAAACGCACGTCAATAGACTTGCCGTACTGGTGAGGGTTAGAGAACAAGAGGTAGGACTCAACAGAGTCTTCACCCTGTGCAGTCTTGATAGTAAACCCGTCATTGACCTTTGCCAATGCCCAGACCATCTTACCATCTTTGAGGGAACCAGCAGTATGCATCTGCATATCACCAGTATCAACAAACTCACGGAAAAATTCAAATGCTTCAGCATTCTGAACAGGGTTCCAGTCCTGACCTACAATGTCCATGACTTTGTTATCAGAAGAACGAACCAGAGCAGACTTGCCGGGAACTTCGCCCATCTCACCAAGGTCATCCATGTAATACATAGGTTGCTTGGTTACAGACCAATCAAGACCAGCTGCTTTCATCATACCATCAGTAGTGACATCATCAGAGACTTGCTGACCAAGACCATGCCAAGGCAGTTCGCCTGCATAAGCCATTTGAGCAACACCGTTTACCATTTCAATTTCGTGTGACATTTTTCATTTCCTTCTTTAAGATACTTAATTAAGATAATCGTTATTAAAACGACTGTCAACAGTTTTTTTGAATTAATTTTGTTCTGCGTTACGTTCAGCAAGAATATCATTGATAGCTTGCAGGCGAATTTGACGACGGGGATACATGAAACCTTCAATCATTGTATCACGGGTCTCAATAAGTTCAGCAGTAGAGTGAGGCTCAAACAAACGACGCTCTGCGGCATACCAAGAGTTTTGGTTCATGTGTCAAACTTTCGTTTTCAATTCAACTTACAAAATTAAGATAATAAAAAAGGGCTGCAAAAGCAACCCTCTTTTTTCAACTATCGTATCAATTTTTATGAAAATGTAACCCTGTACTTACCGTTATCTAGTTTTCGAATATCTCCTGGCATCTGATAACCAAAGTCATAACCACGAGATGCATCAATGCGACCATTATACTCTGCCGCCAGTGCTGCTTCTTGAGCGTCTTCAAGAGTTGTGTATGTGCCCCAACTCACTTTACAACCGCTTTCCCAGTCTTCAGGCTCTTTGAATTTCATGTATTCCATTCTATATACTCCTAGCTTTCGATTTCCCAACCTGACATGTCGAACTTTCGACCATCAGGAGTAACTCTATATGTCTTACCATACTTCGTTTCTGTCTTCAAGTCTCCTTGGTGAATCATTTTTCCATCATAGTCAATGACTTTAAAGAAGTTAGGGTTCAAGCTACCATAGACTCGTGCCATAAACTTTTTTCGATTTGCATTCCAGTTAGAGATAGGAATAGAATCGCCAACAAACTGAAACTCTTCAGTTTCAATAACATCATCCGGTCTTGTTAACTCACCACTAGATTGGCTTTTCTTGTTCTTAGAACCTTTTGGTCGTCCACGAGGCATAACGTCTCTTTCTTAAATGTTTCAGACTTTCTTACTATACAATGAAAGAAATTCATCGTCAACCATTTTTTTACACACAATTTCATATTGCTCAATCACATCAACTGGTGTATACTCATTATCAAGAGCAAATGTATAAACGTCCATACCAATGTCTAATGCTCTAAGCCCTTCACATGCTTCAGACTTCTCAAGCTCAGTCTCAGGCGTAGCGGCAAAAGTCTGTAGTGCGTCATTACGAAAGGAGTAAATGCTGAGATGTTTTTTAAATGGAAGTTGTTTTCGATAATTTGATGGAATAGGACTGCGGGACATGTAGAGAATTTTGTCTTTGCGATTGGCGACAATCTCAATAGACAGTTCATTTGATGGATCAGTTTTAACAATATGAGGAATTACAACATCAACATTGTCATGATTATTATGATATTTGGCTAGCTTTTGAATATCGTCAGGATTAACAAGCGGATCATCACCCTGTACGTTTACAATAATATCTCCATTCTCTGCACACAAAAGTCTAGCTGCCTCTGCTATTCTTTCAGTGCCATTAACATGACTATGCGAAGTCTGAATATACTTAATGCCCAGAGTCTCACACTGTTCAATGATTTCTAAGTTAGGAGTACACACATACACTTCAGTATCTTCACCTAGAAGTTTTGTTCTGAAGTAAACATGAGCAAACATAGGAAGACCTTCAATGTCAAGTAGTGGCTTGTTAGGTAGTCTGCTACTTTCTAGACGAGAAGGTATCAAATAATATGTTTTTCTGTTCATGCTACAACCTCAAATCTCAGAGAAGAACTTTCATCATGCTTAACACAGCCCTTTGCCCATGCTTTCTGACCAAATTCTTCATCATACTTAAGTTTAATTTGTTTGTCAAGTCTATTGATGCGAGTTTTACCGCCTTCTTGGTACTTTGACCAATGTAATGACTTATACTTCTTCATGAGAGTATCATATTTTTTCTTACTATTTACAGACTTCTTAATTTCTGGCCATTTAGACTCATCGAAGAATGCAAGCAAAGAGAATATCTTTGTGTAATCTTCTACTTCATTTGCTTGCAAATACGGCTTAGGCATATTCAATGAATATTCTTCTAGAAACCCACCATTTGATACAGTTTCAGAATCAATAAAGTTTGCATCTTCTGCTATTTTTCTAAGACCTGTTCCAACATAAGGTATAAATGTTCCTATAGTCAGTCCATCATATCCCTTTGCTTTATGTACTAATCTTGCAGTATCTTCGATCATGCTTGAAGTTTCATATGGCATACCAAGAATAGCATTTAGTGAGTATGGAATGTCAGACTCATTAATATAATTAAAATATTCATAATATACTTCTTGTTTGACATTTCTTGAAAGTATATCTCTTCTATAATCTTCATTGCCAGACTCTAGTCCAAACGTCATGCGATAGATTCCTGCATGTTTCATCATATCTAAAACATCGGGCTTACAGTTTTCAACTCTTGTGTTAATCCAAAATGGTACTTTATATTTCGACCACATGTTTGAAAACTCTTCAATCTCTTTTCTAGGTCGTGCAAGAAAAGAATCATCAATAAACATAATTAATTCTGGATCATGCACTTTTAAATAGTACTGTAACTCTTTTTCAATTACATCAGCACTCTTTCGACGCATGAAGTTGCCTTGATTGTTTTCTTTTGAAAACGCTCTCTGTGATGGTGAGTTACAGTAAGTACAGTTATATGGGCATCCTCTATATGTCTCCATAGGCATAGTTCTTTTGAACTTACGGCCGCCCATTGGTCTGTTCCATCTATTATGATCAAACAGTGAAAAATCAGGCATCACAGCAGAAAGATCACAAAGTTCCTGTTCTGCATTTGTATGTGCATGATCTTCAAATCTATACGTTGTGCCAGGAATATCATGTAAAGGTTGATTTGCTTTTAGTCTTTTAATTGCATCACGAAAAACGCCTTCGCCTTCGTGATGGCAAATTTGATCTATGACATCATACTTCAGTAGAAACCTTTTACCTTCTCTTGCAAAAACTCCTCCTACAATGTTTGGTATGTCTTTTTCTCTAATAGACTCTAATAATTCAATTCCTAACTTATGTGTGTCTTCAGAGATAGACAATAGAATTAGGTCAGGCAAAAATTCTTCTACCTTCTGAACAAAGTCTGGTACTAAATTATCAGGATTTTTAACCTCAAAAATTTCATCAGCAAACGTGCCATTGTTTGCTCCAATGTCTTCCATTGTGACATGTCGATTTTTAAACTGATCAGAATAATACGTTGTCTCAAACACATCAACGGTACATTCCTCTTGCTTTGCAATCGCTGTAAAAATACCAACACTAAGTGCTGGCGTAAACATCAGCGGCAAGTTTGGATATACAATCAGAACATTCATTTATGAACCTGAATATCTACATTATCGGGCTGTTCGACTTTAATATTATTATGCTTATGATGAATTACAAATTGAATGTCACTAAACTCATTAAAGACGCCGTGTGTGATGCTGCGCCATGTCTGAGATAGTCTCTGTGTATTCATGCTGCCTCTATCAGAATTCAAATAGAAGTCTGTTCTTGAGCGAATATCAAAATCCATAAGTGAATCAAATCCCCAAATATGCACTTCTTCAGGCTTCATCTTATTGCAAGTGTAATGTAGAGCAAAGTGACCGCAATTAAAATTGGTGTACCCCTGACCGCTATCTCCTGCATATTTAGGTAATGTGGTATAAAACTCTTTAATCTGCGCCATATGCTTTAGATGAAAACTGCCATTCTTCTCCATATACATCTTCGGACGCATACCAAGAACCCAATTAAATGGGTTTGTCAGAGAGCCTTCATGTAGAGCCTTCATCATTTTAAAGTCTACCATACATGAGTATGAGATGTTGGGAATATCAAATGGTGGTAAATTACAACAGACTTTCAAACCTTTCTGAGGTGTATACAAATTTGAAGCATGTCCATTTCCAATTACATGAGCAACTTTAGGCATTATTTCTTCTAACTCCTGATAGCCAACCTACTAATGAGTATCTAGTGCCCTTTTTAACGGGCGTAACTCTATGCTCTAAATCTGAATAGAACATAATCATATCTAGCGCATTCTCAAAATTATCTATATCAATATCTCTAAATTCAAATTCGCCGCCTTCATATTCATTACTACTATTTAACAAAACACTGAACGATAGAACTCTTTTATCTAAAGGATCGTTACTAAGGTCTGGAAATGTATCTTTGTGCCAATTATAAAAGCCTTCATATGATTCATCATATTCTGTTATTTGTAGTGCTAAATTAAATAAGTCAGGCTCATCAAAAATGTCTTCGGCAACTTCTAAAGAAAAGTTTTTTATTTTTTCATGTAAGTCAGAAAAATTGTTTTCATTCAAACATAATACTTTGCTTCTGCGAAATTTTAAAGCCTCTTTTTCTGGTAAACTATATCCAACAAGACCATCACCATTTTCATTTCTGAATTGATCAAAAAGATATTTTAGCTCTGAACCACTCAGAGACATTTTACATAGATGGTGTGTCTTCATTGCCAATAAGCCTCTTGATATGATCTTTGCCTTTAAACCCTGTCCAATGAATAATTTTTTTCTTTGAAGAGTCTTGCCCGTCAAGTAACTGGATACGGAGCCAATTATAAATGTTTGGCAAGTCTTCAATGTATACTCTTTTCTTTAGAGGATCATCCCGTAGCATTGCATGTAGAACTTCTTGATCGCCTACAGCAGGCGATACATTAATCTGGTCTCTCCATTCTTTGAGAATTCTCGGTGTACCCTCAAAAAGAACTACACCTGAATTGTGCCATGTCTCACCCCTTCGCTTTGTCCAAGGCAAGTCTTCTACCATACTTAATTTGCTTTCAACAGAGTATTCGAAAATATTACCAATAGGTCTGAGAATTTCACAGTCAGTGTCAATCCAACAAATCTTATTAGCCAACTTAGATGCTCTAATCATGGCTTCTGGTTTTAGAAACCAATTTTTAGTTTCGTGAGGTTGCATGTCTATAACATAATCAAAATGTGTATCTATATTTTCTCTCACTACTTTGCTTACTCCAAAGTTCGCAAAGATGACTGGAATATTTTTACTATTATGTTTTTTGTAATTCTTGAACCACCAATCTAACATCCATTCAGTGTTGGAATCACAGCCCGTCAGAAAAGCTTTATCGAACATTTACAATATCCATTTTACCTGTTTTAAGGTAAGAGTGTTTTGCTTGAATGCCGTCTTCTCTTTGAATAGTTGTAAAGGTATCTCTAGCTTGAACAGGCCAAGGATAATATTCAGTAAGTTCAAATGTATCTCTATGAAGAAAAATATCTGTTGGCTTTGCTAATCTTTTTGCCCGTAAAAGAAGTTGTTTAGCTCCCACTGGAGTAATGTAGTATCCATGAGCCCCAGGAAAGAAAGGTTTAGATACAAGTGGACCTTCGCCTAATTTGTTTGGTGTGGTAAACTCTCCGTATGATGGTTGACCTAAGTTTACAATATCACCTCTCAAGAAAGATGGAATGTCGTTAACGATAACAGCATCATGTTCAAGAATCAAGTAGTCTTGTTGACTTCGAAATGATTCTAACCAAAGTGAGTAATGAGAAGAGAATGCTGATAGTGCATTCTTATACCTTGACCATTTCTCTTTGAAAAATCTAAAATCAATTTGTTCATCATCTAGAAATTGATCCACAGTCTTAGGAGTTACTGCATTAAAGTGTTCAATGCGCACTCCGTATGCAGCACCAGATTGAATACAGCGCTTTGCTATCTTCACTGATTCTGGCATGTTCATAAGTGTAATTACTTTAGCAATCATAATTTAGCCTGTAGTTGTGGACTTTCTTTGCGCTACTGTAGTTATATAAGGGTAATATGACTTTAGTTGGCGAGGAAAGAATTGTTTACAAAGTAGAGCATCATTTGGCCATAGTCCAATTTTTCTCTGTAGTTCAGCAGCTTGTTTAGCAGCAGTAGGCGTAATCACATATGCGCTATTACCAGCAAGGCCGTCAGGGTTCTTTTCTAATTGCAGATTTACACCATCAATAAAGTTTACACCAAAATCCCATTTGATAATATTTTCATGATACTGATTACCTCGACGTGTAGCACCTCTTGGATCATTAATCATTACAATCTCACCGTCTTCAATCTGATTCCATACTTTAGATGGTCTGAACTTTCTGGTGAAAATTGTATCATGTTCAAGAATCATGATTGGTTCATTTTTCTCTACACACAAGTCCCACAACTTCAAATGTGATAAGGCACATGCCATAATTTTTCTATGATTTTCAGCACGATAGCCAACTAGCTTCATGCCATGCTCCTCTTTTGTCTCTCCTTGCATTGGGTAAGTATACTCCCAATCATACGTCTTGTCAGGAGTTTCTGCTTTAATCATTTCAATATGCAAGTCATCACTCATCTGCCTTGCTGTAGCTACAGTAGTCCTAGCGCTTGAGATGCTATATTGGTCATTAAAAAGTGCAATTACATATGCTTTCATCTCACATACCTTTCTATAGAAGCTCCGCCATAGACAGATATATGATCGTCTTTAGGCTCGCTTAATACTTGATACCAACCATACTCTGCTGGCAGAAGTTGTTTGTTTTTATACATATCAAAAACTCTATCGCTATCAAATCTACTTCTATGATGAATAATTAAATTATCGTTAAGCCACCATCCCCAGTCATTACTCACAGTAGCATCTTGCTTTTCTTTAGGGTAGATTTTAGGTATCTCATACATTTTATTTACATTACTATGTCTACTTCCTCTGATAGCAAATCCAACAGATGCTTTATTTTCATATGCATACTCAAGGTATTTCGTGAAGTCCACATTGCTTGATGTAAAAGTGTCCCATCTAGCTCTGACTATTAAATCATATTCTTCAGTTACTTGATGCGTTAGCTGGTGTGCATGTCCTACTATTTGCTTTGCAGCGTGTGCCAATTTAGCGTGCATACTTTTACCTGCTCGAAAATTTCTTTTGTACCCCACATATTTTGGATGAGATGATTCACTTTCACATTCTGTCCAAGGATTATAATGCATTTCAGGTTCATCAAAGTACGCACACTTTAAATCATCGCTCTGTTGACTTTTGAGACTTGACCATGTCGAGCAAAATACATTATTCCCAAAATGCTCTTTTGCAGAATCAATATTTCTCTCGATATTACCTCTAATAATACCAGAGAAGCATATAGCAATTTTCATAGACTGTCAACCTTACTCCACCACTCAGTCTTCTTCAAAGCCTCTAGTTCTTCTGGTGTTCCCATACCTAAGAACTTCTCAACTCGATATTCTCTTACATTACCCTCAAGATAATTATATACAGGCGCAAGGTAGAATTCACCGTTTGTACGATCATCAGCATCAAACATTCTCTGTGCCGCTTCAGCAAACTTTTTCTCGCTTGCAAAATGATAAACACCTACAGTAGCAATATTTGAAATCATTTTCTTTTCTGCCAATTCAGTGATATATCCACTTTCATCTACAGTGACATAACTATGAATTGGTTTATCATGGTCAGGAATAAATGTAAGAATAGTGCCTTCAGTATTATCCTGCTTAAAGAAGTCAGATTTATTCCATGACATTAACTGGTCACAGTTTGCAACTAAGAACCCATCATCACTCTCTGTGTCAATTGCTTCTAGTACAGTACAAGCAGCGCCTTCAGTAGTGGCATCTAGTACATGTACAGTAGCACTAGGAGAAGCATCTTTAATTAGCTCATCAATAGCATACTTGTCAATATGTTCACGACGAACAATAACATGAATATCTGTTCCATGTCCAATGTTTTCTAACACTCTGACGAACATAGGCTTACCTTGAATGTCAATTAGTGGCTTTGGTAAATCATATCCAGCATCAATAAATCTTTGACCGTTGCCAGCCATGGGTAAAATAATTTTCATTAATCTAAGCTCTTTCTCATTTCATATACTTTATCGTAAATACTTTCACCGGTGTGCAGCCAACCACCGATGTTAGCCATCCAATCATCACCAATTCGATCTTTGATTTCTAAAGCAAGCACTGGATTCATTCCACAGCTAAGTGCAGCAACTCTATCATTACTAGAACATAATGAGATTGCCTCTAATGTTTCATCTTCAGACTCGCCTTCTGGATAATATCCACCAAGCATACCGACGTGCATTGTGTCAATACCTGCCATAACACCAAGTTTAACCAGAACAGGCCATGAGATAGAAAATCTATTGTCCGGGTCAGTTAGAATACGAATACCAGAACGCTGATAGTGTGTGATAAGTCCTGCCTGATTACTTGCTGTATATGCACCTAGACCTGACCAAAAATTGATATGCACACAATCACCACCAAGACTTCTAACATCTTCTAAGTTTTGAACTAATTCATATGGATCAGCATTAACACAGTATGAATAGACAACTTTACTGTTTTTCTTTTCAATAAGAGAACTTACTGCCTGCACTCTTTGAGTCAAAGGTAAATAATCATTATTAGCCATAATCTCATCTTCTTTGATGAAATCAGTGCCGCCGTCAATCATTTGCTCTACAATAGAAAGAAGTTGTTGTTCTGTAAGACCTGACTTTGGTTTAACAATAGAACCAAACAGTGGGCGGTTCTCTGCACCTACACGTTCTTTAAATGCTTTCATTCCAAGAACAGGAGCATTCATATAAGGTAAACCTTCAATATCAATGACACGACATCGTTCTACAATTTCAATATCAGATTGCCCACCTTGAATAATACAAAGCAACTGAGAAATGTTTGGCCATGTAAATGCTTTGAGTGGGTAATCAATCTTTACGATATTACCTTCAATAGACTTTACAATAGCTTGCATTTCTTTGACATTAGCAGAAGTTTCAATTTCTGATCTAATATTTGGATTACCGATACTTTGGCCGATAGCAATATTATGTGCAGCAGCAGGAATATCCTTGCTGTGTACTTCATATGTCACTGTGTAATACATTTTAGACATCCCTACTATATTACGTTAGATGCGAATTGAGAATTGAGTTTGCCCATGCTTCTCTAGCTCAAGATTGTGTAAAGCGACAAATTCTTTTACAGCTTTAGTTACACCTGGTTTACCATATCTGGTTCCTGGCCATTTGTAATCATCACCTATAATCAATCCGCCTTTCTTTACAATATTTAGAGAATTACTTAAGTCTGACATTACACCCTCATATGCATGAGAACCATCAAGATAAATCCAGTCAAGATTTTTACCTTTGTAGCTACTAAAAAACTTATCAGAAGTCATTCTTTTAACAAAGACATTTTTGTAATCTAAGAATTTATTCAACACTCTTTGATAAACAGATTCATAATACTGCTGAAAACCTGCTTCAGTTTTAGAGCCTGTAATTTTTGAATACCTCTCTAGATACTCTTCCCACTCAAATTCAGTTGTGCCCTTATACGCTTCGACGCTCCATGGATCAACTAAGTATAATTTTTTAACGTCTTTGCTTGCGAAATTGATAGATGTATTACCTTCCCAAACACCAATTTCAGCACCTATTGTGTTTCTTTTAATTAAGTGTAAAATACTAGGAGAGTCTTTATTGACTGCGCTTCCCATCATAAGATTTATTCCTTGTTCCAATAGTTCTTTGTGGCGCCTGTATCAAAATCAAACCCCCAAAAATCAATGTCTTTTTTATACCAATCAGCAACAATTTGAATTGTCTCTGTAGTGTAGATATCTTTGTATGTTCCTTTATTTACACCTGTAACATTTCTAGGGCCTGTCATACTAGGAATATTAAAGTACTTACACAAGTCTTCATTTAATTTATCAAACCGCATCATGTCACAACGCAGATTGCCTTTCTCATCTGAGACATGATCAAATGCAGGATACCATCCACGAATAGCCCTATGCCACATGTATGGCTTATCTGCCCATTCAAATCGTTCTTCTAAAAAATGCTCAAATGAGTCAATTTTATGTTTACCGACAGGTTCTTTCTTTTCAACTTCAATTACTTTTTTAGCAAAGAAATATCTCGATACTACACGATCCCATGGATTACGAATGACCGCAAAACAATCATGATACAGAGTATATTGTTTAGATAAATCTCTCCATCTTGCATGTTCAAAGCCATGATGATCGCCATTAGCGTTCATAGTGTTTAAGACTGCTTGAGAGTACTCTTCGCTCTTATGAACTTTAGGAGTTGCTAGAATAATTTTACCTCTTAGAGCATCACTACGTCGAATAGTTAGTCCAGCATTCTTAGGAATATGAATAAACAGTTTAGGACTAAACATATCAAATCTGCTCCATAAGTTGTTTAACATTCTCGCCACGATCAGGCAGCTTATCTTTCAGAAAGAAGTGTACAAAATGACACTCTGAAATTTTAGGGTTAGCTGTAAACAGTCCATTCCATTTCCAGTGCATGTGTTTAACAGGTACGTTACGGGACTTCATGAAGTAGTTTAATAGAGTCTGATCTGTTGACCATTTCCATGCACCAACACCATCCACAAACGGCTCAAACTCTACCTTAGCCATCCAATCTTTTGCAGGCATGTTGATATACTCGTAAAAAGATTGATTCAGCAGCATAAGTCCCATGTTATAAAACTCATAGCCTAACTTATTTGGTTTAAAGTCTAATCCACGTTTACCATGCAAATTATGATACTGCATGTTTGAGTAGTTACGAATCTTTGCAGCATACTGCTTGTTGATCGTCATCTCACGTTCACAGACTGCGCCAAATGGCTTATCAGTGCCAAAGTCATCAAAGATATTAGGAGCATCTGGTCTAATGTAAATGTCAGAATCTACGATGGCAATCTGATCATACTCAGGCAGTAGATCAAAAGCATTCTCTTTCTCAAAGATAGGCAAGTAACCTAAACGAGATGCGCCTTCACTTCGATTAGAGGTAAAAGGATTAGGATTGATGCGCAGTTTAGGCTCAGTCAATACCTGGTGTTCAATATCATGCTTAGAGCAATACTCAGATACGGATTGAATACAATGCTTGTAGAGTTTTGATGGTTTACCTACTGAAACCTGATATATGAGTCTTTTCATTTTAAACGGTGTCCAATGTTAATATCTCTTACAGCTTCAATCAAGCGCAGCTTTCCTTCATGACGCTCTGCAAAGTTTACAAACTCTGAAGTGTCTTTAGGCAGACAATGCCCACCCCAACCAAATCTACCATCATAACCAGGCACTTCATTATGTGAATGACCAATACGGTCATCAATACCAAGAGCATAGACAGTAGAGTCATAGTCAAGTTCTGGATGTGCTTTCTGCATCAGGTTATAAAGATCATTAAAGAAAGTTACACGCATAGCAAGAAAAGAGTTTTCTGCATACTTGACATAACCTGCTTCTACAATATCAAGAAACGCTTCTTCTGTAATGTCGATACAATCAGCAAACACATTTGCCCAGCCTTCTGCTTGACTAGGTTCACCACCAATAATCATTTTAGTCTCAGCAAGAAAGTCTTCTACAGAACTACGTCCACGCAGAAACTCTGGCGAGAAACAAACATTAGGATAGTTTTCTTTGAAGAATTGCAGTGTATCAATATCAGTAGTAGACTTGATTAGAATTGGTATGTCTTTACCAATAGCTTCTACAGTTTCAAGTACAAGAGAAGCATCACAATCTCCATTCGCACGTTCTGGTGTTGGCACACAGACTACAGCAGCATCACATGACTCCATGACTTCGATCAATGGAGTGCTATACTCTTCATAAGCAGGGTCTACAATATCATAATCAACTTTATCAGATTGATCAAATGCAGCGACCATTGCTTTACCAACAAAGCCATATCCAACTACACAAACTTTCATACTATTCTCCAAAAAAATTCTCATAAAAATCTCTGAACACAGAAACTTTCTGTTTTGCTATTTGTACATTCTGATCTATATATCTTTTATCCTTAAACATGTCAACAGAAACTTTTGTTAAAAGATGATCATAGTTTAATGCTGCTGAAATCTTAAATTTAGTCATGATAGTTGGCGTACTTAAACATATACTAAGTGATTGGCATACTCCAACAAAGCCAAATGCAAATTCACATGTTGCTAAATGATAATATATTTCTCTAACAGGAGTTCTATATTCAACCTCTTGGACGTAGTATCCTAAACTTTGTAAATTTTTTTTAATTGATTCATATTCTTTGTAAGTGTAAAGATTATCATTATTTCGCCCTTTTTCATACCAAGCAACTTCATTTGGACTGCCTATCATTTTGTGTACAAATGTT
>UEXM01001802.1_pt1 | contig 16737 bp, 8 predicted proteins | sample 1796661 | NCBI WGS metagenome assembly UEXM01 (sample SAMEA4772469, study PRJEB27181) | metagenome | reverse complement strand
GTAGCTGGCAACGCTTTTCTTACAGACTTCATCATTGTCTCAGCTAACTGAGCAGCGGCTGGGTCTGTTTTTACTTTGTTTAAAAATACTGCGTGAAATATTTCATGAGGTACTGTGGTTAGAGATGCCTGCTCTAAGTTTACATGAATAACATCAGCTGCTGGGTCGTACTCACCCCTTCCAGGAGCGGCAAACTTTTCAAACTCTTCTGTTGTTTCATGAAGAATAATTCTAGTCTTAGGAAGTAATTTAGATACAGCCTTAGCTCCACGCTGTGCTATTTTAATAATAGTGTTTTCAGTTCCTAAAACTTTAGCTGATTTTGTTTTTGTTTTTTTACTTCTATTAATAGACAGATTATCAGTTACTGTCTCTGTGGTTTCTTCAACCTCATCACCAAAGAATGACTCAATATCTTCAGCCTGTTCTTTCTCAACTTTAGTTTTTAATGGAGCAGGCTTCTCTTCAACTTCACCTTCTTCTTTAATCTTTGGTTTAGTTGTGGTTTTAAGCACCCTCTTCATGTTCTTCTCTATTAACCTTATTTCTTCTTTTTGTTTTTCTACAAGAGCAGGGTCTTTGCCTTCTATTTCATCAAGAAGCTCTTGCTTACGAAGAAGCAATCCCATAAGAACTTTTTCTTGTTCAACAGGAGTGTTGACAGGTATTTCTTTTGAAAGAGCAACTGCCTTATCATAATCACTAATTTGTTTTTCACCTTGTTCTTTAGTAATTTCTTGCCTTATTATTTGCCCTTTTATCTTTTGGACAAATCCAGTACGAGATATTTTGTCATTTCTAATATTCTTAAACATCTCATAAAGATTGTTATCAATATTAGAAAAATCTTTTTGAGAATAAGCAGAGCTTACTGCTCCAGGAACGCTCATAATAAATCCACCCACCGCTTCTTGAGCTCCTGAACGCAACACCTGCCCCAAGCCCTCGGCAAAACTTTCAGGCGTTTGGAATAATTCTTTTTCTTTTACAGCATTAAAAATTTCTTTAGCTCCAATCTCTACTATCTGTTGTGCAGCTCCTGTTTCAAACTCAGTAAGCGCACCTCCAGAAACTGTAAGCAAACCTTTTTTAAGCATAGAGTCTACTTCGTTTTTTACTATCTGCTGAAAGGGAACTCCTGTTAAATCTTTTTTAGGCTTTCTTAAAATTCTCATTAATATTGAGTTTCTAAGACCAGAGTTGGTCGCAATATTTCTTAAACCATACGTCTCAAGAACACCTGATATTATGGCTACTGGAAGTTTAAAAGCAAGTTTATCTTTTTCAAGAACATCATCAAACTCAGGACCTGACATTTCTTCATCTAAAAAGTCAGACGTAAGATTCATCATATCGGCTGTAGCTAAAGCCCAGTTACCTCCAAATCCCGCTACCATAGCTGGTATTGATTCAGCTAAACCTAGTATAGCTCCACCCCAAAAACCTTCTTGTTTAGCTAATGCCCACTGTTCGGTAACGCTCTTATCACCTATAAGCTCTGTTAAACCAGACCTAATGTCTGGTAACATATCTTTTTTATTTTGCTTTATACGCTCATCGTAAATCTTTTCTTCTATAAGCTCACCAAAAGTAACATCTTTTGTTGTGGTCTGTCCAGTTTGTCCAGCCATAAGAGCAGTTCCTGGAAAAAGTTTTACATCTCTTACCTCAGCGACATCAGAATAATAATTTCTTAACTCATCCTCGCTCATTTTATTTATATTCTCAGGAACTTCTAAGCCTTTCTCTCTAGCTATTCTAGCAAAATCTTGTCTATAACTATCAGGACTACCTCCTGCAAAAGGTCTTAAGGTTGCTAATGCTTGTATTGCATATGATGCAGATGATGAAGCTCTCCGAGATGTTCCTTTTAATATTTTATTATATATTTCTGCAGACCAGCCCCCCTGCTTGGCTTTCATTGCATAAAACTCTCCTATAGCTTGATTAAGTCTAGTCTCTCTGCCTTTGTATTCTTCGTAGACTCTTGATATAGGTTCTGCTAATTTACGAAGCTCTTCTTGTTGTTGGTTAAAAGCTTTAATGCGTTCTGTTTGAGCTAAACGCTGTTCAGAAGTTAAAGCCTCTAAGGCTGCTCTTTCTTCTTCTACTTGTGCTCTCTTTTTTAAATAAAACTCAGCTAGTGAACTATAGCTTTGAGCTTCCTTGTTAAGATTCGCTAAAGAATTTTTTACATCCTCTTCGGTATCAAATTTAATTTTATTATTCTGATAGTTTTGTTCTAATGTGTTTAAAGCTTGGGGCTCAATTTTATTAGCCTCTATAAAATCATTTAGTTTTTTAGCCTCTGCTGCCTTGTCTCCTAGAAACACATCAAGCTCTACATTAATCGTGTTACCGTTAGCCGCTCGAACAACCATTTCATCTCCAAAGGCATCTGCCTCTTCAAACACAAACCCCTGGTCACCATACTTATAGTTAAGCTCTGGCACTACATACTCTTCTGTTTTAGCTATAAGCTCTGGTTTAACACCACCTTCTGGAGTAGGTTCTACAACATTAAGAGTGTCGCCTCTTTCTTCTCTACCTGAAATAACGGTAGTGTCGTCAACAACACTAACCTCTTGCGGAGCTGGCTCAGGCTGTGGTGTAAGTGTAGGTTGCGCCGATAAACCATCTTCCGATGGTAATACCGTATCTTCTGGAGTGTCTTTTTTTTTTACGCCAACAAGAACTTGAAAGTCTTCAATTGGTTTTTGATAACCTTGCTGCTTAACATAGTTATAGTTATCCTCTAATACCTCTTGGTCAGAACTAATTAATGTAGAAAATTCTTCTATTGATTTTGAATATCCTTTAGATACAGCTCTATTATATAAATCCTGTAATACTTCTTGGTCCATACTTGCTATTTATTAGTATAATCTACACCTGTTGTTCCTGATTCTAATGATAAAAATCTTTCGGTCGCATCTTTATTTGACCTAATAAAACCTTTTAATATTTTTAGTACTTTTGACTTTTTCTCTTCATCACTACCTTTAATATCCGTAAGGTCTACTTCTTGTGTTTTAAGATTATTACCTGAGCCTATTGAAAAAGTAAGCTTTTCAATTCCTTCATCACTTATAGTAACACCATAGTTAGTTGCTTCGACGCTTAAAGCTGCGGCGAGGTCATCATCATTATATTTTACTTTAGATAATATATTTGGATTAAAATCAGAAGTTAACTGAGCATCAAACCTCACTAGACCACTAGGTGGTTTAGGTGGTGATTTTCTTTCAAATAATACAGTTCCGTCTACTACATCCGTAGCGCCGATGCTATCTATGGTAATACCTGATTGCTTTAGCGCTTTATTTAAATTTTTAATATTAGTAAACATGGTTGATGCGCCCTTAACAAAATCTCTAGTGCTTGAAGGTTTTATAATATCTTCAGTAAATGTCTCTCCTTTTGTATTTTGTCTTGTTACTATAATTTTGTTAGTGTACTCAACTATTTTAACAATGTTTTGGTTTTTTTCAAGACCAGCTAAATTAGTAGCTGCTATTTTTCTATCATCCTCGTTTTTCCCTGCTTGCATTTCGGCTAAAATAGTTACTGTTTTTGCTTCTTGTTTTGCAGTTTCTCCTTTGCTTTTATCTGATTCACTAACTATTTTTTCTTTTCTAGTTTTAGGAAGATATGTTTCTAATAGCTTATCAAATTCTTGCACTGCATAACTCAGTTGAGCTTCTCCATGTTTAGAGTCTTCAAAATTTGTGCTTCCGTCTTGGTTTACTAAAATCTTTTTTTCATCAGCGTCTGCTTCTTCTATAGTTCTAACAAAAGAATACCCTTCGTTTAAATAATCCGCTAAAAATGACCCAGCTTTTTCATTGTTAAGAATAGATTTTACTTGCCCTAATCTTGCTTCTTTTAATTTAGTTTGCTCCTCTGAACTTAATCCTTCTACCGCTCTGTAAGCTTCTTTTATATCTGTACCTCCTACTGTTCTTAGGACTGTTTGAGCTACACTTTTCGCTAAAACTTCAGCTTCTTCTAAAGCTTTAAATCTATTATATTTAGAAGTAGCAGCTTGCAACATTTCACTAGCATTTAAAAACTCACTAGGATTTTCGCTCATACGATATACACCATCAACAAGTTCTTTTTTTGCTACATTTACTTCCCCGTCTTGTGGGTTAATATAAATTCCTGTTTTCCCAAAATCAAACAAAGAATCTAGTTGAGCTCTAAGGTCTAAAGTTTTAGATGAAAGTTCTGTAGACTTTATACCTTCCATTATAGCTTCGTAGTCATCAGTGTAAGTATTAAAAGCCTGTAAAACTAATTCAGTTCCGTTTTTTCTATTAGCACGATTTCTTAAATAATCTTTAGTGCTAAGAACTCCACTTTCCCAAAGCCTTTGGTCTATAAGACCTGTGCCTGTAATAGAATCCACCCCATTCATAATCCACTGATTTGCTTCAGCGTCTTTGCCTAATTCTGTAGCAGCTAAATTTTTTATTTCTTCTTGTAAAGCTTGCTTGGCTTGTACTCTTGTGTTTTCTCTATTAGTTTCTTGTTGTTTTAATGTTTTAACAACATCATTTCCAACAGTTACCCAATCAACACCTGTGTTTGCTAAAGATGCATCAAATCCTATTTTTGTAGCCATAAAATACTATTATTTTCTTCTATTTCTAAAATATTGTCTTTGCTCAAATGGAGTCATACCTCCAAAAAAATCAAGAGGAGCGTCATAACCTACCGAAGATAAATTAGCCGTGTCTGTATAATTACTGCCATAAGCATCAGCTAAAGATTGGTCAAAACCTGATTGAGCCAAATTTACTGGATTAAGATTTCCAAACTCACCTATAGTTGTGCCTCCTCCAATTTGACCTTTTCTTCCTGCTCTGTTAAATTGTCTAGTTAATTTATTTGTTGCTCTTCCTGCTGCATCTGGAAAAAATTCAGGAATCATTTCTCCGCCTTCTTTTAAAAGCTCTCCGGCACCTTGAACAGTTTTTTCAGCTTGTGCTACCCTGGCATTTTCAGCTGTTTGTTGAGCAAGCTGTTGCCCCATAGCTTCCATCAAAGATACTTCAGCGCTCATTCCAGCTCTTCTTGCTTTGTCTTGTGCGCCAACCATTTGTAAATTATATAAGTTTTGAGCTTGTTGAGTAGCTACGCCTCTTTGAGCAGCTTGAGAAGCCTGCAAAGCTTGCCCTACAACTGAACCTAACCCTCTTGGGTCAGCTTCTTGAGCCCTAGTAACAACATCGGCAGTAGAAGACATAATGCCTTCCATAGCACGTTCATATGCTTCTGTAGGCAAAGATATTCCACTGTAAAAATCTTTTTGAATTTGTTTGTTTACATCAGCTAAAGCTTGGTCTGCTTTTCTTTCTGCTGCTTCAGCTTGTTTTTTGAATTTTCTTTCTTGTAAGTAAGAGGCTCCTGTTGTAATAGCCTTGATTCCAAGGCTTACAAGTGGTATTAGCAAAGGTGCGGGCATAATAAAAATTTATAATTACAAAGATACTAATTTTAGGGATAGCTTTTCATTACTTCAGATTCTACAGCAAATAACTCAGTAGCTGTGCTGTCTGTGTTTGTTATTGTAAACTCACAGTAATGTCCTAATACTCCATTTGATTCAGCTTGCTGATTCTTAATATACATTATAAAACCATCCTGTAGGGATATAGCTACTGCTCCAGTTATAGAATTATTAATAACAATGTTGTTGGTATTGTTCTGTAAGTCTATGTTTATTGCCGTTACTTGACCAGCCATTTCTACTGCGCTATATGGAGGAGGTGCAAAGTATACAATATCGCCAACACTAAGGTCGCTGCCAATAGCTATCAAAGGGTCTGTTGAAAAATTAATTATAGTGCTTGTACCAACCGCATTTACCGAAGTACTTCTGCCTATGCCATTTACTGAGCGCATAGGGTATTCTTTTGTCTGAGCTGGAAGTGTTCCATTGTTTCTTACAAAAGCAAACCAAGCTCCTTCTTTCTTTTCAAACCATGTGCTGTCAATGCTAGCTCCAGTTTGTATGTCACTATCTAAAATTACCCCCCAAGTAGAGTCTGACTCCAGGTTTATTGTTTTAAACAACTTATTTTCTAACGGCATCTCATTAAACACACTTGTTAGTGTAGAATTATACTGAACATCATAGTAGTTATTGCGTAATGAATTAGTATTATGTCGGTATAAATTACCTGCTTTAATACTGTAAAAGTAATTATTCATTCCTATCATCCAGTCAGAAAAGTAAGAATAGAACGAAGGCCAACCTTTTGCAGTGTCGCTATAACTTAAAGTATATTGTTTATCTGGGTCTCCCTGCGGAGGTATCACTGGAGGCTGTAGGTTTGGACAAGTTATATTATCAAACTGTAAGTTGTTTTGACCACCCATATATCCGTGGTAGTAGCATTCATAACTAATAGTGCCATAATCTCCAGTTACAGTTATGGTTACATCTCCATAAAAATACTCATATGTGTTTCCATCTAACCCTGTTTTCAAGCCTGCGCTCGTAGTTCCCGTATAGCTTATTTGTCCTGTTTTTCCAAAGTTGTGTATAGCAATAGGATGTGTTGAAGGAACTCCTGTCAAAACAAAAACACCCGTTCCTGTTCCGTATAACCCATAATTACCTCCAAACACATAAGAGTTTGTTGTTCCTATTACCTGAAATGTTACTGAATTTGTACCGCTCAAACAATAATCCGGAGATGTTGGTATCGGAGTCGGAGTAGGCGCTGGCGTAGGTGTAGGTGTAGGGGTAGGCGTTGGTGTTGGAGTCGGCGTAGGACCTCCTCCGCATAAATTAAACCCTGAACAGTCATATTTATAAGTAACTACGCCATTGTTTGCTAACAATAAAGACCCTGTTCCAGTAGCTGGTGTTGAGCCAGGGGTGGCTATATAAAACTGATTGCTACCAATAAAAGGATTGTTTAGATTTGCATCTAACCAAAAGTGTTGTGTACCGCAAGATATACTTGCATAATCTTGAACATCTGAATATACTGTTGTTGGACAGTTAACACAAGATGTTGGCTTCACAAACGAACCATTACCCTGAACTGCATTAAACTGCCAAGCATATGAAGTTACCGGACCTGGAGTTGGTGTAGGTGTTGTACATTGCGTACATCCATTTAAGCCATAATAAGAACTATAGGCTACTTGTTGGCCACTATTTCTTTGAGCCGTTACTTGCCAGCAATAACCATATATAGAATATACATCCAAAAGAGTTAGCTGAGGATTCCCTGGAAACGTCCAGTCGTTTTTTACACTAGGGTCATCACAGCGAGTAAATTCATAATAAAAAGACATATGGTTTTATTTAACTACAAATTTACGAATTTAATTGCTTTGTCTTTTTACACTCATCGCAATCCTTCTGAATCAAATCAACCCATCCTTTTACAGTTCTATTAGTCTCTTTTCTTTTTAATGAGTTAATAAAATCTGTATTATATTTTATTTGCTTGGGATTAAATAAATCCCTGTAAGAGTCTTCTACAATATATTTATGCCATACTATGTTTTGAGGTATAGCGTATATATCTAAGCCATAGAGGTATATAAGAAGTGAATATATCTCTTGCTCTTTATTGTGCACAAAACTATAGTCATCTAAAGTAATAGCTTTTACTAGCCTTGAGTTTCCAAAAATATTAGCTCCAGATATAGACATCACTTTTTCATATTTTTCGGTAGTGGTTTTTTGACAATATGTAAAATCATTTAATAAGGGAAGTTTGTCTGGAGTATATATTGTAGTTATATTTTTTTTACTATACTGCTCATAAGTTTGGTAAAAATCAAAGGGTTGTGGAAATGCACTTAGCACTGCATTTGTTGGAGCGTTTTTATAAGCATCTATGTAAACGCTGTCCCATTTTTTTAAAAACCTAGAGTGAGAATCTACACACATAAAATAATTTTCATTATCATACAACTCTTTTAGTATGACATTTCTAGCCCAGCCACATCCTTTTGCCTCCTCTGATGGTATTGTCTTAATTTTAATATTACCCTTAAATAGAAAGTTTGAAAAAAAACTACATATTCTTGATATTTCTTCTGGAGTATCTTGTAAAAATAATCCTACCCAAACCCTGCTAGGAAACTGAGCCTTCTCATATAAGTCTACAATGGTATTCACTACATCTACATCTTTATACGATGCAATGCTGACAAGTATACTGTTATGCATTTTCAAATATTGCTGATGAACAAGATGTGCAGATACTTTTAAAAGCAGTTTGTAAAACTCTTTTACGCTTATCACTCATCCATATTTCTTTCAATGATGATGTGTTTAAATCTCCAAAAGTATAATCCATATGGTAGTCATTGCAACACAAAAACACTTCTCCTTTTGGACTAACATGAAGCCACTCAGTATCTCTTTTTGTAGAGCAACCAACTACATCGCCACTAGGCAATTTGCTTTCCATTACATCGTCCATTAGCCCAGCTCTATCTATAAGATTCCATTGCTGGTTTATTTTTATGCTTGGAAAATACAGCCTAGCTATATTAACCTGATGTTTAAATTCATCTGGCTCTAGCTCTGGAAAGTTTTTTTTCTTAATTATGTTTGACCTCTCATTAATACCGTTTATCTGAAGTACTAATACATTTGGATTCAGTAAATTTTGTTCGGCGTATTTAATGTTAGAAATTAAAGTGTCAAACAAAGATTCTTTCATTCCTGTTCTTTTTGAAAATAATCTTTTTTCATAAACAGGAGCGTTGATAGCAATCTGAGATACTACGCCAGGGTATTTATTTATAAGGTCTATTTTATTTGGCGTAAGAGGAACGCCATTAGTTAGCACACACAAAGTAAGATTGTATTTTTGTAAAGCTTGTAGCATCTGCTCAAAATGTCTATAAAGCAATACCTCATTGTAGTGAGAGGCATATACAAAATATAAACCAGGGTTTACTAAATCTCCTTTTAGCTCGCTTATTTGTCTTATTATGTCTTCATAAAGCTCAGGCGACATCTGGCTTATATGTTCTTTAGGATTTCCAACTAAAGACACAGGACAAAACCAACACCCTGCATTACACAGCCCATTAGGGTCTATCTGTATAAAGTTTATCATTATATAATTTTATAATGAACAAAAAAGTTTCTGTAATATGTGCCTTGAAAGTGTTCTAGTCTTCCGTGCGGACAAATTGCAGACTCATACAATAACATATCGCCAGGCTCTAAGTATATTTTATACCACTCTCCATCATGACCTTTTATATCTAAAGGCCAATCATCACCGTTGTCTTTGTGTTGGCATCCACATCTTAAATCCTTATCCACAAGTATTACCGAAGCAATGTGATGTGTTTCTACCCTATCTGTATGCTCAATAAGGCTTGCGCCTCTAAGATATGACCTTATTCCGTACATTGCTGATGGCTCAATATCTACACCCGCAAACTCCCTGTGTATAGGCAGCAGCTGGTTGTGTATTAAATTCCTTATATGTGGTATATGGTCGTAGGATATAATCTCACTATCTCCTTTTATAAAATGGTCCTTGCCTTCAAAAACTTCATTTATTCTTTTATCCTTCAAAAGTTGATAAGAGTCTTGTATAATATTCCATATATACTCTGGAACTCTTACAACATCAAAACCTTTCTTTGTTAATTTAGGTATATCTTTCATTGAATTTAATTTGCATAAAGATACAAATTAGTAACAATTACCTGATAACGTAAAGCTTGAACCATTCCAAAATCTATATGACCCACCTACTGTAAAGTATCCCGATGCGTGTAAAGTGGTAAATGAAGAATCAGCATAAGCAACTGTGGCTGAAGAAAAAGATGGATTGTCAAGATAAATATTTACATAACTTCCAGAACATACTGTAGAAGAGCTATACTGACCAAACAATACATACCCAGGTGCTGGTGTAGGGGTAGGCGTAGGACTAGGTGTAGGACTAGGTGTAGGACTAGGAGAAGGGGTTGCTTGGCAAGCCGCACAGTCATTATAATAATTTTGTGGTGATATAGCTTGAGTTGTTCCCGTAGGAGTTCCCATAACTTGCCAACATACAGACTGCCATTTAATAGATTCTCCAACAGTAACTGCTTGTGGTAAGGATACGTTTTCTTGAAGACCAGTGCTACAATTTTGTATTTGATACTGATTAGGAGCTGGACTAGGCGTAGGACTAGGCGTAGGACTAGGAGTCGGCCCAGGAGTCGGTGATGGCGTAGGACTAGGAGTCGGCCCAGGTGTAGGCGTAGGACTAGGCGTAGGCGTAGGACTAGGAGTCGGCGTAGGACTAGGAGTGGGAGTCGGCGTTGGTGTCGGTACTGCACAAGATTGCCCTGCAAACAATACTCCGCTTACCTGTTCTCTAACTATAGAGTTATCAGAATAAAAACCATTAGCCGATACCACTGTTAAATCAGCATCGTCAAAAATTGTTGTTGCGTTTGCAAAACTTGCAGTATCAAAATAATATGTTCCTAGTGTTGCCATTTTTTAACAATTTATAATTTGACTTGGCGCTCCTGTTGATGAATTAAATCTTAACGCTACGCCGCTTCCAGTTCCACAAGAAGCACCTTGATAATACCACTTGCTGCTTATAGAGTATTGCAGGTAATCTATAACTTTTGTTTTCTTAGCTTTATCCATCCAAACTACATCTGATGTGGTTACACAAGTTGTGCTTCCTTCATGATAGTAATTTTGAGTAGTTGCAGTAGGTCCATCAGAACAAGCATTTGCGTTGCTTCCAAACCAATTATCAACTTTATTCATTGTAAATTCTTGAACGCATAATGAATAAAAAGAAAGTCCTGACGCATTTAAAACACCGTTTGCTCCAATATAAAAATTCACACCTGGTGTTACGCTATTAGTTTGCGCTGCTCCATAATATAAAGGGAGTCCTGTTCCAGTTTGGCTTCCATTAAATAAACTTGTTAATGAAATATCGGTATAAGCAACTACTGCATAAGAATTGTTATAAGCAAAATCTAATTGTTCGGTGTTGTTGATATAAACATTCCCTGCTCCAGCGTTATATATTAAATAAATAGGTATTGCGCTAGATACAGCATACCCACATGAAGTGGATGTTGTTGTTGTACCTTGTTGCTGACCGTTATTTAAATACCACGCCTGTGGAGAACACGAAGTGTTTTGTTGTACTGCGCCATTAACATTAGTAGTTATCGCTCCACAATTTTCAACATAATAATTACTGTAAGTACCATTATTAAGAGGAGTGAGTAAATCTACATCTGTAAATATATTGTCAGAAGTGCCGGCTTGTGGGCAAACAACTGAGCCAGTATGGTAATACGTTGTAGTTGACTGTCCAGGACCCCAAGCACACACGCTTGAAAATGGCGCATAATTATCGGTTATTTGCACAGCGGTCATACAAGAGTTAAACAAATTACTTCCGCTTGTAGCTACTAACGCTCCAGTTTGTGAAACATTAATAGTCATTCCAGTGTCTACTGTCCCTGCGCCACCACCAGCAGCTCTAAGTCCAACCCATGGAGATAAATTACTAGCCGGTATAAATGGTGTTGTCGCTGCTGCGTCTTGCCAAGCATATACTGTTCTCCCTGCTGCGGCTGAATCTCTAAGGTCTTGCGCTGTAGATACAGCTCCAGCACTGTCTCCTAAATATACACTTCCTGTTGAAGGTGTTATAATATTTTGAGCGCATGAGTTAGAACTTGAAGAATAACCACTACCATACGCTGACATATTAGTTCTCCATTCTCCAGTAGGGGTAGGCGCAGGTGTTGGAGTCGGCGTTGGAGTCGGCGTTGGCGTTGGAGTAGGGGTAGGAGTTGGTGTTGGAGTAGGCGTTGGCGTTGGAGTAGGAGTTGAACTACAAACTCCAGCTGTATCTATATTAGAAGCTGTACCTAAATTAGTCATTCTAAATATACCTTGTGATATTCCATATCCTTGATTAGGTTGTCTAACGCCAAAGTAATTGTCTCCTCCCTGAAATAATGTAGTTAACGCTGCGTCAGTATAGAAGAATGTGCTGTTAGCAAATGTTGTGTTAAACGAGCTAGAAGAGCTATATAATGGCACTGTTGCAAAAGGACAAGTCGATGGACTCGTTGTACTGCCTGAACCAGACTCTATAAGCCATCTATATGATGTTACAGGTGTTGGAGTCGGTGTTGGAGTAGGCGTTGGAGTAAATGTACATCCTGTACACGCATCTGATTTACTTGTTATAGAGTGACACAATTCAGCGCTAGTTGACTCTCTGTAGTCCCAAACTAAATATAAAAAACTACCGCCGGATGGCATAATAAAATCAGCAACAAATTGAGTTGGATTTGTTTGAGCAACTATAGGCGTAGCGTCTGTAGCCGCCGATAACAAGGCGTTTATATCTGCTCCAGTGTTGTCGTAAAAAGTATTAGTTCTTAAATACTTTAGTTTGTTTTTATTAATATTAAACACAAAATTATCAATATTGTCTTTTCTGCTAATAATAGAAACATTAGCAGCATCTCCAGGAATAAATCCTCCTCCTTGCAACCCTGCTATTTGATTGTAAAGTGATACAATTGGAGCGTTTGTTCCAGATGAAAACTGTATGCTTGGATAAGTTTTTGTTGGAGAAGTAAATGTTCCGTCAGTCCACCTAAACTCATTGGTTATAAATTGACCTGCATCTGTATTACTTGTTACAGCGACACTAACAATTGTTATTGTTTGCGCATCAGGGCAAGAAGTGGTCAAATCAATCACACTTGCAACAGAACTATCTTGAGTTACTGAAATTTGAACCGTATCTGTGTTTACATCGTTTTTGTTAAATGATAAAATGCCACTAGAATATACTGTTCCAGTAGTGTGTGACACTCCGTTATATGTTGCCGTTATAGTATATCCAGTAGTCGATGCGTTACTTTCTGAAACTATTTCATCAGAAATATCTTCAGTTACTATATTGGTGTTTAATTCGTTAACTACTTCTGTATAACCTCCCGCTGGAATAACAAAATCTATATCTACTATTCCTAATAAATCTCCAACATTTACACAATATGTAAAAGTAGTAGCTGGATTTATTGTAATGTTTTTCGTTGAATTACAATCCATACATTCTTCAACTACCTGAGGTAATTGAATGTTAGAATGTAAAACATACTCATTCATATAAGGGTCAAAACCTCCTAGTTTTTGAGTGTTAAATGTGTCAATAAAAAGGTCTCTAAACCATCCCCTCATTCCAGCTTCAGATATAACTTGAAGTTGTTCGTCTCTTCCGGCTAAACCTACTAGGTTTATTACAGCACCTCTTTTAGCATCAGTAAAATATTTATTCGGACCCCAAGCTGCAAAGCTTTCAGGATTATTACTAATACCATACTCTTCTATTCTAGCAATTTGTTTTCCTAATACTTCAGGAACTGCCGTAACGACACCTCCACCAACAGCATCACTTAATAGGTTTACTCCAGCCAACACATAAGATATTTTATCTTCTTGCAGAGTAAGAATATCTGTTTTTCTACCATACAATAGCTGAATAGGCCCGTAAGAGTCTTCTAATGGTTTAAAATTAAGAAGACCTAGATTGAACTCGTTTAGTTTGTTTACGTTGGTCTCATCGTTATATACTCCACTATATGTTAAATCAGCAAATCTATTTGCTTCTTTATAATCTAAATTAGAGGTAGACGTTACTCTTTCTCCTATGTTTTTGGTTTTTCCTACAATCGAATCTAATATCTTATAACTTTCTACTCCATTTCCAAATGCAAAACAATCAGAAAACTCTGTATCAATAATTGCAGGTAAACTTGATGTTTGTGTTTGCACATTACCTGTATGCATACCATCTGCACTTATAGGAAAAGATAAGTGGTTTTCATACCATACATTGGGGAGGGCATCAGTAGGCTGTGTTTCAAATACTACAATAGAATCAGCTCTATATACCTGTATATCTGCTGTAACTGTAGAGCGTCTTTTTGCTCTTGACAATGTACCTCCACATCTTACAGTACCTGTAATTAATAACGCCAGCTCATTAGTTGCGCCTCTAAAAAACTTGTAGTAGTTTGTTCCTTCGGCAGTTGATATGTCTTGTTTAGTTGTGGCTGTAGCAGGCTCATAAACATTAGATATGCTTCCTGTGTTTCCTCCCACTTCAGTTACCGCATCATTTAATACCGCCTCTACATTATCTCCATTCCACCAATCCTGCATATTGTCGTATGTAGTGGAAGAAACAAGGTCTACGTTAAGCTCACTAATCCTTCTTTCACACTTAGCATTTCCTTGGCCAACTCCTAATCTTTCTTGTCTTATAGATATAACAATCCTACTTCCAGCAGGTACGTTATAATCTGTATGTGTACTTCCCGAAATAGCTGGGTCAGGTACATCAAGATTCATGGGGTATGGAAGTATGGGGAAATCCCCTCCACTATTTTGAATCGCCGTGTCTGAACCCGGAGTTATTATGTCATTAAGTTCTTTTACTGTAGAAAAATTATTTGGATTAATTTTCATGTATGTTCCAGATGGAGAAGTAATGGCAGCTCCGGAAGCATCTTTTAAAAAATCTGCTGATTTTACTTCTTTCTCTAAAACGGTAGCCTCTACGCATCTTAGTATAGGACCATTGCTATCAGACTTAACAAAGTATCTATCACCCTCTTCCACCTTATTAGCATTTTCACCCTCAAGCAAAAAGTATGTTGCATTGCTTCCAGGGTCTTCAAAATAAATGTTTGAGTAAATAGTATCGTATGTACTTTCAGTTGGTTTTAATACAAACTTATATCTGGTAGCCCAACTAGGAGCTAGTTGTTGAGGTGGTATTGTAACTTGTAATTCATTTTTATTTATAGAGTTAGCGCAAGGCACTTGTATGGTATTATTTGGACTTACAAGAGCTGTAGAAGCTCTATTAAAATTATCCATATATACTATACCAACCTCATAACCTCTATTACTGTGAAGACTTCTAGCTGTATCAGTATTTCTAAAATTAGCAGCGGCACTGATTGCTTCATAAAACTCATATGAATTATTAGCTCCATCAACATAATTCATAGCTATTAACTGCAATCCAATTGTGTTACTAGCTGGAGATGATATAATTGCAATAGGCTCTCCGGTGTTACTTATACCACTTGCTGTTTTAGTATATGTTCCAAGAGTAGAAGGTAATGCACAATTAACCTGGTCAGTTAAAGTATTTCCATTACAAGCATTAGTAACAGTCTGTATATTTGCAAGCGTTCCAATTTTTTCAATAAAATCAGTACTGGTTGCTAAAGAATAAGCATTAGGAAAATATGTTGGTAAAGTATAATCAAATACTATGTCAACATTTGAAGTTGTTGCTCCTGGTGTAGTTCCAGTAAACTGACTGTGCACTATAGTAAAATCTAAAGTTATACTAGACCCAGCAGTTAATTCTAATGTAGTGCCGTCTTGATTAGATAAATCAAAATATACAATAGAATCAGTTATTGTGGAAGGTGTAGGACCAATTGAGTAGTATCCAGGTCCAGTAGAGTCTATCAATTCAGATGTAGCTATTACCGTACTATTTAAACTAGCAAAGAACTCTAATCTTAAATCTTGATTAAACTTATCTTTTAAATTATATCCTTCTTTATAGTTTCCGTACACAAGCCTATTACCCATTACTGTTTGAGCTTTAGCTATCTTAGGTACGTTGTCGTATAGTCTTAGTATCTCTGAATCAGGTAAAAGAGTAAATATTTTTCTGTCATCAAACGTATATGTATAATCTGTATTATCAGAATATCCTAATGTTGACTTATCAAGAAACTCAATAACCTTAATGTTGTTTGTTGTAGACTCTTTAAATAAAAGCTCCACACCCGTAACCAAAGAACTGCCTGTATTAAAACTTATTATTGCAGCGTTCTTAGTATTTTTCATTCCCTCATTTAAATAGCTGTTATAACTAAAATTAAATGAGCTTGGTGTAAATGCTTCTTCACTAAACTGTGAAGTTGCAGAGTATTGATTATCATTATATCTATACCTGTATGCAAAAGATATAAAACGCTCTTCCAAAAAATCATCTTGTTGCCCTTGAAGATTAAGAGTTTGTATAGTAGGAGCTTCAATAGGAGGCTTTTTAATTACCAATAAAGAGTCAGCAGTAAACCCGTCAAAATATGATGGAGCTGTTCCAGGAGCTATATAACTCCTATTTATATTAATATATCTAGGCGGATTATAATTATCTGTAAAAAATAATAAATCATCCACTAGATTTATCCCTGTAATTAAATTATAAGGACTAAAGTTTAATGTGGTATTTAAATTAGTTCCATCATTTGCGCTAACAACATTATAAACTGTATTAGCGCTATTTGTATTATAAGAAACTATTAAGTCTAATTTGTTTGTAGGACTAGAAAGAAAAGATGGGTCATGTACAAACCAATATATGGTTTCATTAGCTCCATCTTCAAAAGCTCCAATACATCTAGCATTATTGCTTAATTCAATACTGTCAAAAATTAATGTTGTAAGAACCGTATTACCTTTAGAGTTTTCTACTGAGCCTACTTCTGACCCTTCTGTAGAGCCTAGCCTTACATTTAACGCATCAATATACTCACCATTCGGAACAAGCCTTTCGTCAAGGCTTTTGTTCATACGGCCAGCGATAAAATTTCTTTGAATGTTTGCCATCTTATTTAATCCACTTATTCTCTCCTCTTAGATTCATT
>UEXM01001801.1_pt1 | contig 16739 bp, 20 predicted proteins | sample 1796661 | NCBI WGS metagenome assembly UEXM01 (sample SAMEA4772469, study PRJEB27181) | metagenome | reverse complement strand
GAAGGGATTGTGTCGTGTCCCCTCATGCGTTAACACATTTTGGCAATGTCTATGATGCTCGTTCGGTTGCCTTGTCGTAAGCGTATGGCAAAACACAAAAAAGGTAAAATACTTGCGCGGTTGCCTGTAATTTCGTAGGGGGTGGGGTCAGCGGATGCGTTTCGGGTTGCAGATGTCTGTGCTAGTATATATATATAATCCCCCAGGTACATATTTCTGACATTTTTTTGCGATCATTGAATTCTACGAACTCCAAGAGACCTTACTTAACTACTGGCTAATCAATATGTTAGGCTATGTTGCTTAAACTGTTAGTTTAGTCTTGACTTTTAAAAAAAAAGTTTATACCTTTGCAGTAATTGATCACAAGCACCGTTAATCTGTAATCAGTTTTTTGGGTATATGCTTGAATCTATTATTGTTTAAATCACGTTACAGCTGTATTATGCCAGACAAGAAGATAAAGGTGCGTAAAAAGGGCACTGAGGGTGTTAAATACGATGAGGGTAAGGATAAGATGGGTAACGTCTTGCCTGAGGCTGAGGTAGTAACGTATACTGGCAGTGCGGCGGTACAAGCCATGAAGAAACGTCAAGATAAGAGGCGTAAAAGAAGGGGGAAGCTCAGTAAGAGGATCAAAGAGATCTTGGCTCAGAGAGAGGCGAAGGGTAAGGCTTGATTTCTTTATCTTTGCTTTATGCAGAGTAAAAGATTGAGAAAGAAGGGACTTCAGTCCAAAAAAAAGTACAATACAGGTGGAACGGTGGGATGTCCTAATCCCCCATGCCCTCCAGGATATGACAATAGAGTCCAGACTTTGCTTGCTAGCGGTATGTGGGAGCAAGGTCCAAACGGTGAGCTCCTTCGCAGGAGTCCTGAAGAGTTAAATCAAGAAGCTTTTGAGAAATCTAGCAAGGAGGCTATGGGTCAACTTGCTGTAGAAGACCCTGCAACCTTTGCACCCACTACTTCAGGGTTTATGACACCTGAAAGAAAGACTTATTTGGAGACTAGAGCTGGGAAGCTTACACCAGAGGAGGCCAGAGAGTACGGTACGGTATCATTTGACCCCTTTGAGGGCCCAAACATTGCTTTTGGTTTTGCAGCTGGTGCTTTTCCTGCAGATCCTATAGGGTTGATTATTGGTCAGGGCTTGGGTAGGCTAGCAAAAGGATACAAAGCACTTAAGAACCCCAGAGTTATGCCTGTTATGGAGGAGGCTCGTATGGAGGCTTCTATACAGGGGCTAAGAGATAGATTTAATATTGGCACTGGACACGTTGTTGACGGCAAGACTATGAATCCACAGCTTTTGAGAGAAATGGCTATTAAAGATCTTATTGGGGAGTCAACAGATGCAGGGAGGATAGCTAGAGCCAACCAGCTTATCGACAAAGCTATTGAGGATGCAATGCCTCAAGCCATCGAAACGGTTATGAGGAGATCAGAAGGCAACCTCCTTGATATACCTGTAGATACTAGAAGGCCAGAGGTAGATAGAGTCAGAATGAGATTCTTGGGCCCTAACAGTAAGTTGTGGCAGCAAGCCAACAAGGATGGATTTATTCCAGTAAATCAGGTAGCGCAGATGTCGAATTCTATGTCTGATTTAGAGAAAAGCGTTTTTGAGGGTGCTTTGGCTAGGGTGCCTATTTACGATAAAAAAGGACAGTTGTTGACTGGCAAAGAGCTAAATAAGGCTAGCAATGATATCATGAATACATACATGCAGTTGAAGGGTGGAAATGCTTCGGCGACCTTTGACCCTAGGTATAGAATTAACCTTAACCAGCTAAAGGGTCTTACTGAGACAACGTATGATAATGTAAATCCAATAAGAACGATTGAGATTGCCGAAGGTCAAGAGGATTTGTTTGGTAGCAAAATAGATCAAGTGAGAAAAAGTGAGGGGCGTTCGTTGTTCACACCAGAGTCGGAACGACCGTTTTCTGGAAGCGATTATAGCGACTATGGGTTGGGGAGAATTGGTTACGGCAGTCTAGATAGCGAAAGCTCCAATACTTGGGCTATTGGTTCTGATGTAATAAGATCAAATACAAATCACTTTGGTAGAGGTGAGTTGGCTCATTTTAGAACTTTTGTAAATGACGCTCCAACAACGTTGGCACATAATATCCCTGGAACAGAAATAACATTTATGGGTGCTTCATCTGGCTTAAGATCTGGCACCTCAATTAGCGGATCTGGCCCTGGTGCTGGAGGGGGGCGTATTGAGTGGTATCCTGATATGTCAAAAGTTCCCTCAGGCTTGGGCATTACTGGAAGAGGTGGTACTCTTAATTTCTTCGACGGCGGTCCAGCAAGAATGTTAGAAGATGCTATTTCGAGCGACTTGGTCCGAAGTGAGCCTGTTAGTTATCTCAGCGAGATGAACGGGTTTAATAATTCTATGGCTAGGAGCCAAAACGAGACTCGTCGAATAATGACGTCGATAAATTCTATTCAGGTTCGTGGTGGGACACTCATAGAAAATGATTTTAAAATAAAAAACCTATATGACTTTGCCAGCGACCCAAATAGAAGAGCAGCAGTAGATGCCCTTTTAATTCATGACTCGACGAAGCGTCTTATTAATTCTAATTTTGATCAATTAATCAACTTCGGTAAGTTGGAAGAAGCCGCAATGGGCTCTCTTAAAGCCAATACGAATCTTATTGCCCCACCAACTAAAAATTTAGCTCCTCTCCAAGTTTTTAAGGGATCAAGAAATCTTCTTGATGTAATGGCTTTTGACAGGCATGGTGATGGTAATTATTTCCATAAGATAAATCAAGCTAACTATGAAGATATTAGAGAAAGGGCTGAAGGAGATTTTTCATTTGGATCTTGGTCAACAGCCTCTGGGGACCAAGATTTAGCATATCTTCTAAACAAAAATAATGAACATACTCTTCCTCGTCTAAGACAGCAAGCGATGGATTTGTTTGATGATCAAAAAAAGGCTTTACTAAAAATTATTGAAGATACTCCTGGGTTGAGTGGGGTAGATGCAGATATATCACAAACTTTCAATAGCGTCAGCAGCCAAGGAGTCAAGAAGATATCAGATCTACGAGGTAGATCATCAAATATTTTTGATGAAATGGAAAGGTATAGCTCAGAAGCTGAGGATATAGCATATGAACTATCTGAGGCGTACAATAATACTCTTGGTAACCTCAGAAGAGAGCTAGGAGAAGGTAACGCGATGTTTGGTGGTGGCGCTGCCTTCCAGCAACAGTTAAAAAATCAAGCTGTTGTCAGAGTTCAAGAACTGTTTCCAAAAAAATTCGCTAACCTAAAGCAAGCGATACTCAATATGGAGATGGCTAGAGTTCAAGGAGATCAGACAATGCAAGCCGCATATAGAGAAATGTTGGAAATTTCAGATGACCTGCTTTCTAGAATGCCAAGATTGGCTGAAGTTAGCCAGAATGCAGAAAAAGAGTATGTTGATAAGCTTCTTCAAAGTCCGATGGCAAACGACTACTATGATATTGTAGAGAGTCAGAATGAGGTGCGTTTTTTTGCAAACAACATCCTAAAAGACGAACAAGGTGCTATGAAGATCCCAGGTCTTTTTGAAAGAGTAAATAACACTCCAGATAAAGGCAAATTTTTCGTTAGTGAAATCCAATCTGACTATGTCCAAAGAGCTAATATGTCTAAACTCAAAGATAAGAGTGTAATCAATGCATATACAAGGGGCTCGCAAGAGGACGATCTGGGCAACAGATTGACTGCAAAGGGTGTTGAGCCTCAACTTGATTCTTTTACCAAGAACTGGAGAACCAAGACTATTCAGCAAGCTGTGTTGAAAGGAAGAGAAGCTGGTAAAAACGAAATTCTGTTCCCAACCTACAAGACAGCAGATAGAATACAGAACTGGCAAGGATCAAAAAATGAGGGGGTAGTTGGATCAGGAAATAGAATCACCTATCAGGGCATGGATAAGCATATTCAAAAAGCCACTGGTATCAAACCAACAAAGTATACCGACGAAAAAGGCAACGAGTGGTGGATGATCAAAATGGATCCAAACCAGAAATACGAGTTCCCTGATTTCAAGTATGGCGGGAAGATTCGCTTGAAGAAAAAGTGATATATTTGCGCTATGGCAACATTGACTGTAACGATAGAAGAAGAGCTTACAATTAACGGTAAGGACAGAGGTAGCAAAAACACTATAGCTATATCTTCTGTAACAGAAACTTTTAATAGAGTCCTTACTGTAGATAATACAGAACAGACTATCCTCCAATTTCAAGCAACTAGACCTGCTGGTGGGGCATTTACTGACGCCACCATGCAGTACCTAAGGATCACAAACCTTGCTGCATCAAACACTGTTGACCTGCGTATTCAAGACACAGCAAATACAAAAGAGTATTTTGTTCGTATTGGTGCTTCTGAGTCTTTTGTCTTGTTCAATGACAAAATTGATGCCGACGCTACGGCTGGAACAGGAATAGCTTTGACTCAAATTGAATTGATTTCAGCTGAAGCTACAGGTACAAGTGGAGAGACCGCTGACATCGAAATCTTTGGCGTAGCAACATAATTATGAAGCTATCAAAAAACTTGTCACTCGCAGAAGTGACCAAAAGCATCACGGCCAAACGGCTTAACATAGATAACACACCAGATGAGTGGGTACAACAAAATCTTAAAGCGGTTGCAGAGCATATATTTCAGCCTCTTAGGGACGCTTTCAAGTGTCCTATATACGTGTCGAGCGGGTATCGTTCGGCTGATCTCAATGTTGCGATCGGCGGTTCAGTTCGTAGTCAGCATGTGGAAGGAAGAGCACTCGACCTTGATGCAGACGTATACGGCAAGTGTAAGAACTCTGAGATCTTCGAGTATATCCGTGAGAATCTGGAGTTTGATCAGCTCATTTGGGAGTTTGGTGATGAGGACAATCCTGATTGGGTTCACGTGTCTTATGTTTATGATGGCATTAATCGTGGTAGGTGCCTCAAGGCTTGTCGTGATGATGAGAACAAGACGTACTACAAAGTAATATTTGGTAAAGGACTATAATTATGGAAGACGAATTCGACGACATCAGCTTCTTGGATCAAGACAAGCTGAAAAAGCAAGAGGATAAGGTTAAGTCTGGAGAGATCTCTTGCAACCTAGACGCCCCCGAAGACTGCGAGAGCTGTAGCGGTTAATCGTTATTTACCTTTTTGTAAAAAGCCTGAACAAACATTCGGGCTTTTTGCGTTATAGCATATCGCACTCTGTAGTTGTATTTGGTTTCGTCACGAAACAAGTGGTCTTCGTAAGTGTCTGATGGGGTCAGTTTATCAAAGTGCTTGTAGACGTACCCTTCCTTTACAAGCGGATAGACCAAACGCTCTCCAATCTTATTGACAGAATAGCCGAAATCTTCGGCTGCATACTTAAGAGTCCAAAACTCTAGATCGTAAGCCCACAGGAGAAAGTATATTTCTGTTTGGAACAATACGCCCTTTTCTTTTTCCCTAACAAGCTCCCGTCTAAGGTGTTTGAGGTAGTTCCTGTTTACGTATCTTTGGTTAAGTCTTGAGCTCTCTCGGAAGAGCTTTCTTTTAGAAACCTCACTTTTAGGCATAACAATGAATTTAGATGACTATAAAGATACAGAGAGAGATGGATTTCTGCTAGAGATTCAACGTATAGCTCTTGAGATCGAGACCCTTATAGATAGATATGGGGTTAGAGAAGATGTGATGTCCCTTATGATTATTGGGTTGATTGATGATGTTCCTGATGGTCACCAATTAAAGGCCGTATATGGGTTCAATCTTAAAAGCAGGGATGAGTTAGAAGAATTGGTTAGCTTTGCACAAGAATCATACGGGCCCGATGAGCCAGACATTGACGGCTTGCTAGATGGGCTCGGTATAAGTTTAAATTAATGGAAGGAATAATTAGAAAAATCATCATAGGTCGAGACCCAAAGGATGCTATGGCCTATTATGTAGGGATGAGAGCTGGAAGCAGCAAAGTCAGCGCTATTGTAAATGACGAAGCTTTTCTGTATAGACACGGAAAGAACAGATATCTTGTGTATCTTGAGGAGGAGGACGGAAGCAATGTTCTTTGGAAGGGTGTAGATGATATGCCCTGTATTGTGGAATACGACTTAAACTTTTAAAATGGCTAGTAGAACTTACCCCAGTGGTGCTTTGATACCAGACTCTTTGCCAGAAGCATACGCCCCTGCATCTAATAAAAAACAATACTGCGGCAACTGTTCTTTTTACAAGAAAAGAATGTGTGGTCGATGGAATGCGCCTGTGAGAGCGGGCTACGTTTGCGCCTCATGGAATGCTAGAAAGTCTTCTAGTTCTGTGTCAGTGGCTGCTCAAGGAACAACTGCAACTCCTGTAACACCGACAGCTCCACCAGCTCCAAGACGTCAGCCCACGTCCCAGCCTAGACGTACTCAAAGGACAACAAGACGTTCTTATGGATACTGATAAATCAAAGGGGCTGGGTGACACTGTAGAGAAGTTTACCCAAAGGACAGGTCTAAAGCGTTTGGTAGAACGCATGTCCAAAGACTGCGGCTGCAAGGCTCGTCAAGAGAAATTAAATGAAATGTTCCCATATAAGGACAAATGAAAGCTTTAAATATGTTTATCGTTGAGCTGGACAAGCCCATCAACGATACTATCTCCACAAAGAGTGGAATTGAACTGTATATCGACACCAAATATGAGGGTGGAGAATTTAAGTACAGAGTTACTGACGGTCCAGTTATTGCGACCCCAGCGAAATTCAAAACCAAAGTAAAGAAAGGAGATAGACTCTACTTTCATCACCTTGTCGTTATGCAGGGGGGTCAAAAACTTACTGGCATGGACAATAGCTACTTTGTTAAGTATGACCCAGATCATGCGGTAAACAATCAAGCTATTGCATACAAGAACAAAAGTGGACACATACATCCTCTGGATGGCTGGAGCCTTCTTTCTCCTGTTGAAGAAGAAAAACCTCGAAGCAGTAGCTTAGAGATTGTATCTCTTTCGGAAACCCTGCCCACGAAGGGTCGAGTTGCATTTAACTCAAAAGACCTCAAAGCTATTGGTGTTAAAAAAGGAGACATAGTCTGTTTCAAAGAGAACAGAGACTATCGTATTAAAATTGACGGGGTGGAGTATTATCGTACCCGTGTAGAAGATTTGATGTATGTCGAAGAAGAAGTTCACAACGATTAATGCGGCCCAGCGTCTTATGAACAGCATGGAGGACGCTATCGACAATATGATCGACGAGATAAAAAAGCCCGTAGATCCTGAGATCAACGGAAGTGCACGTAAGGCAGAGTTGCAATCCATTAAACAGACAGCTACAGATTGTAAGGAGCTAATCGTTGAAAGACAGCGATTGGAACAAATGATTAAAGATCTAAGTGACAATGGAGGAATCGAAGAAGCAAAAGACTACAGCGGAGGTTTCGCTGAAAGATTCTCTAAGTGATTGGAAGAAGATTGTTTGGGAAAAAAACAAAACAGAACACAAGTTCTGGGAAGATATGTGGAACGAGGAGTGACTCCACATATGTCATACCCGCGAGTATCCCCTCAAGCTTATACCTTGTAGAAAGGGTAACTGGTCACATGTGGGTTCAAGTCCCACCTCGCGGACTTTAGTATATTTGTAACTATGGCTACAGTAAAAAAATCAGCACAGTACTATAGGGATAATCCTGAAGCAAGGGAGAAGAAAGGTAAGTATGATAAAAAGCTTAACGCTACTCCTACGCAAAAAAGAAAACGTGTTGTTAGAAACGCTCTTAGAAGACTGTTTACAAGGAAAGGAAGAGTGAAAAAGGGTGATGGCCAAGATGTGCATCACACTGGAGGGACGAAGGTGGGTAGCGCTACAGTCATGTCGGCCTCTAAGAACAGAGCTATTAAGTAAGATATGCACTCGTAGCTCAACTGGATAGAGCATCGCCCTTCTAAGGCGAGGGTTCGGGGTTCGAGTCCCTGCGGGTGTACAATTTAATGATGAACAATTTAATAGAAATAGAAGAGTATGAGCACCCAGCGGTTGCTATTTGTCCCAACGGTACGCAAGGTGAGGCTATCGAACTTGGTGGGCTGGTCATTCTTCTTCCCGTTAAGCCGCCCAAAAAACAAATTTCAGGACATGACCTTCCAAAGCACTTGCAAGTGTGGCAAAGGAGGGCTATGCCTGAAGAGATGTCTAGGATTAAGTCTATGGATGAGTGGCTCGAAATGCCTAGGGAGTTTCGACAAAAGTTTCGTCCGTATATCGAAGAGGAATTTCGCCGTCGGCGTGAGGGCTTTTGGTTTTATAATAACGGTGTCCCTACATATATTACGGGGCGCCACTACATGATGCTCCAGTGGACGAAGCTTGATATAGGACACCCCTATTATCTTGCTTTCCAACGTGACATCTTTTTGCATATGGCAGCTTGCGAAGCTGATTCAAGGTGTATAGGCCAGCTATACACAAAGTGTCGTCGATCAGGGTACACAAATATTTGCTCTGCTGTACTGGTTGATGAAGGGACACAAGTAAAAGAAAAACTTCTTGGTATTCAGTCTAAGACTGGTAAGGATGCTCAGGAAAATATTTTCATGAAGAAGGTGGTGCAGATGTTCAGGAGCTACCCTTTCTTTTTCAAACCCATTCAGGACGGTACTACCAACCCTCGTATGGAGCTGGCATTCCGTGAGCCCAGCAAGAGGATTACAAAAAACAATAAAACCTCTCACAAAGGAGAGGCTCTTAATACGGTTATTAATTGGAAAAACACAACCAACAATGCGTATGATGGGGAGAAGCTCCACATACTGTATTTAGATGAGGCAGGAAAATGGGAAAGACCTACAGACATAAGAGACGCTTGGAGGATTCAGAGGACTTGTTTGATCGTCGGGCGAAAAATCGTGGGCAAGGCCCTGGTGGGAAGCACGGTAAATCCAATGGACAAGGGCGGAAAGGAGTACAAAGACCTGTGGAGGGACTCGGACCCAAACGAAAGAAACGCAAATGGTCGGACGAGGACTGGTCTATATAGGCTGTTCATCCCTGCTTATGAGTCTCTTGAAGGATTCTTTGACCCATATGGGAACCCTGTCGTGCAGGACCCTGAGAACCCCGTTGCGGGGCTAGACGGGGAGCCTATCGTTCAAGGGGCTAAGACTTATTTAAAAAACGAACGTCAGGCTCTGCTGGAGGATGCATCAGAGTTGAATGAGGTTGTTCGTCAGTTCCCATTTACGACTGATGAAGCTTTTAGGGATAGTGTTGAAAGTACTCTATTTAACATCTCTAAAATATATGAGCAGATACAGTACAATGACGAGTTGTATCCAAATCCAGTTGTGGTTGGAAACTTTGTATGGAAAGACGGAAGCCAAGACACAGAGGTTTTATTTAAGCCAGATCCCAATGGGAGGTTTCATGTAGCTTGGATGCCTCCACCTGAACTTAGAAATAAGAAAAAGAGCGAAAGGGGCAAGAGGGTTGCGCCTAACTCATACCTTGGTGTAGGCGGGGTTGACTCTTACGATCTTGATGCTACTGTAGATGGAAGAGGATCAAAGGGTGCCCTGCACCTATACAATAGATTCAACGTCCACCATCCTTCAAATATGTTTGTTGTAGAGTATGCCTCGCGTCCCCCGCTAGCTAAGATATTCTATGAGGACTGCCTTATGGCTGCAGTGTTCTATGGTTACCCAATACTGATCGAGAACAATAAGTACGGTATTGCAAGGCACTTTGAATCAAGAGGATACGACGGTTATCTTTTGGATAGACCTAGGCACCTTGTTGCTACAAATACTCAGATCAAAACAAAAACAAAAGGTATACCTTCAAATTCACAAGATGTCATTCAGGCGCATGCCCATGCTATTGAGGCTTATATACATGATCATGTAGGAATAAATCATGATAGTGGTGAATATGGGAATATGTACTTGAACAGAACCCTTGAGGATTGGATCGGATTTAAGATTGACAACAGAACAAAATTTGACCTTTCAATTAGTTCTGGGCTTTGTCTTTTGGCTGCTCAAAAGCAAAAACAAAAACCGAAGTCAAACTTTACTGAACGCAAGTTTTTTCGCCGATATGGGGTAAACAGGTAATTCATATATTTGCATTTATAAAAGGAATTCCCAAATGCAAGACAATAACGGTATCAAGAGCGGATTTCCAGATCCACTTGCTACCCCAGAAGAGAAGTCCAAAAAGGCTTATGGTATCCAATATGCTAAGGCTATTGATGCTCAATGGGGTAGAATGACGGACGTGGGTAGCTTGGTGGGTAAGCGTAATAGGATATTTGAGAGGAGTAGAGATTACGCTACTGGTACTCAAGACACCAATATATACAAGCAACTTCTCAATAGTCTTGATCCAAACTCTGGTGATGGGAGTTTGATGAATCTTGATTATACTCCTGTTCCTATCTTGCCGAAGTTTGTTCGGATCGTAGTTAATAAAATTTTGTCTAGGGGTCTTTACCCAAACCTTGAGGCAGTTGATCCCTTGTCTACTTCTGAGAAGAATATAGAGAAGAAAATCTTAGAGGAGCAGGTTAAGCACAAGGACCTTGCTATGAAGGTTAAGAATGAAACTGGGGTAGTGTTAGGTGAGGATCCAGAGAAATTGCCTGACACGTTAGAGGAAGTGGAGATTCTATACGGCACTAATATTAAAACTGCTGGAGAGATTGCAGCTCAGCTTGCTACTGAGTTGACTTTGAAGTGGAACAATTTTGAGGATGCCATTTTTAGGCGTTGCGTTAATGATCTTGTAACGCTTGGAATGGCTGTTGTCAAAAGGTCAAATGACCCTAACGAAGGCATCAAAACAAATTACGTTGATCCAGTTATGTTTATCCATAGCTATACTGAAGATCCAGGATTTGAAGAGCTAAAGTATGCTGGGAATATTAAGAAGATTAGTATTGCTGAATTGAGAAGACTTGCTGGTGATGAGCTATCTGAAGAAGAACTTCAGAAGATGGCCTCAAAAGTAAAGGGCAAAGATGGGAATGACTCTAGTAAGTACAGCAAGAAAAGGTTTGATCAGACCCTAAGCAAGATGACTTACGGTTATGATGACTACACAGTTAATGTTTTGGACTTTGAGTTCTTAACGGTTGACAAGATGTTTTTTGAGGAGAAAGAGAATCGTCACGGTAACAGCAACTTCTTTTACAAAGGATCTGATTACAAGCAGAAAGCTGGCTCCGTCTACCAAAGAAAGCCTCACTGCATGCACGTAAAAACTGTGTACGGCGGCAGCTACATCATCGACGGAGGTGTGATGTTTGGGTATGGCAAGAAAAAGAATATTCCTAAGAATGTTCATGATTTGTCTCAGGCTAGATTGTCTTACTCCGTTGTTTCAACCAATATTAGGGATATGATTCCTAAGTCTATGGTTGATAGCTGCACTGGCTTTGCAGATATGTTGCAACTCACTCACCTCAAGATTCAACAGGCTATTGCAAAGGCTAAGCCTGATGGATTGGTCATTGACATTGAGGGGCTAGAAAATGTACAGCTAGGTAAGGGCGGGGATCTACAACCACTTGACTTGCACGACATCTACGAACAAACAGGTGTCTTTTACTACAGAAGCAAGAACCCAGAGGGAGGATTTCAGAATCCTCCAGTACGAGAGATTGGAAACAGCATCAGGAACATCAATGAACTTATTGGTCTGTACAATCACTACTTGAGAATGATTCGTGATGCAACAGGTATCAATGAGGTTGTAGACGCTTCTACCCCAAAGGGTGATGCTTTGGTGGGGGTTCGAGAGCAAGCTATCCAAGCTAGCAACAATGCTACCTATGACATAACTAATGCCTCAATGATTCTGTTTAAGAAGACATGTGAGGACATTGTAAAGTGTTTGCAAATTATTCCTGCTGAAAGTGTATTGCACAAAGCGTATCAGAACGCTATTGGTAAAGAGAACATGAATGCTATCACTTCGTTCTCTGATCTTCCTATGTTCAACTTTGGGGTTATTATCCAAAGAGATATGGAGGATAAGGATAAGGCTTACTTGGAGCAAAATATTCAAATGGCTTTGCAGCAGAAAGAGATTGATATTGAAGATGCTATTGCTGTACGTCAGCTAAAAGACGTCAATCAGGCTGAGCGCCTATTGGTTGTGCGTCGTAAAAAGCGGATGCAAAAAGGTCAGCAAATTGCTCAGCAGAATATTGAGATGCAAAAGCAACAGACAGCCCAAGCAGCTCAAATGGCATCTCAGCTTAAGATTCAAGAGGCTCAAGCAGAGACTCAAATGGAGGTTGAGAAGATGAAGATTAAAAATGAATTTGAAATGCAGCTTGAGGCTATGCGTCACGAATTCAAGAAAGAAATTGAAACAATTAAAGCAAAAGCAACCCTAGGATTTAAAGAAGATGATCAAGCGTTTAAAGAAAAGCTTGAGGTTTTGAAGGAAGATAGAAAAGACGATAGAATAGGAAAACAAACTTCTGATCAAAGCAAGCTTATTTCCCAAAGGCAAGGTAAAATTGATGAGGTACAAGAGGAACCTAATGACCTCGCATCTAAAATTCTAGGATAACAATGGCTCAGACAGCAAACTTCGACACGACAGAAACTCTGAATATTATTTGCAGAGAAGGAGATACGTTCTCAATGACCGTGACTCTTAAAAACTCTAGCGGCACAGCTTTAACACTAGTCACTGATGCTTATGTCTTTTACATGCAGGTAAAAGAGATCTCCGTTGCGGGGAACAAAAGGGCTGGTCGTCAAATAGAAAAGGTTATTCTTCAAACCCCAAGCTTGAAGCCAGATGCAAAGTCAACTGTTCTGACGTTTGAGACTCCTACTCTTGACAATAGTGGCAACGTGACCATTGAGGCATCTGCTGAAACTATGAGTAAAATTAAGCCTGGGTCTTACGTTTATGACTTGAAATACGTAAAGCCTAGTTCTACTGGTCTTGATACGCACAAAGGCGTTTTGAGAGGATCCTTTGTAGTTAATTCACAGGTAACTGATGTATTTTAATGTCTGTATCAGTAAGTACATCTTCAGCCAATCAAGTATCCGTCAATATTGATGGAGTAACTCAGCTTGCATTTACAACACAGGATTCTTCGATTTCCGTTTTGTCAAGCAGTAGTGCTCAAGTGTCAGTTACTGAAAAAGGACCGAAGGGAGATACAGGCGCTACGGGCGCTACAGGAGCTACAGGGGCCACGGGCCCAGCACCAAATGTCTTTACTACGGTAGCTGTATCTGGTCAGGACAATGTAGTAGCTGACGCAGCAGATGACACCCTAACCTTTGCGGCTGGATCTAACGTAACGATTACGACCAACGCATCAAGCGATACAGTTACAATCGCTTCTGCCGATACAAACACTCAGCTAAGCACTGAGGCCGTTCAAGACATTGTAGGGGCTATGTTTAGCGGAAACACTGAAACTAGGATTTCTGCTACTTATCAAGATGGCGATGGAAACATTGACTTAGTTGTCGATGCTATCCCCGTAGATCTTACATCTGATGGGACTGGCACAATACACGCAAACAATGTTCCCACTCTTAACCAAAGCACTACTGGTAACGCAGCTACAGTAACAACTAATGCAAACTTAACAGGCCATATTACATCTACTGGTAATGCCGCTGTTTTAGGTTCTTTTAGTGTAGCTCAACTTAGCACCGCTCTTTCGGATGCTAGTATATCAGGAAACAATACAGGAGATCAAACAAACGTTTCAGGATCTTCGGGCACATGCACAGGCAATGCTGCGACAGCTACAGCACTAGCTACTGCAAGGGCAATCAACGGGGTTGATTTTGACGGAACTGCACCTATTACGGTTACTGCCGCTGGTTCTACACTTTCTGATGAGGTCCCAGTATCAAAAGGAGGCACAGGTGCTACATCGTTTACCTCTAATGCTGTACTTACTGGGAACTCTACTTCTGCGATACAGGCAGAGGCTGACCTTACTTATGATGCAAGCACCGATACGCTGCAGCTAACAAGTTCATCAGGAGGATTTCCTAGAATTGAACTTAAATCTGAGGCAAACGCTACTGGAGGTCAAAGATTTGTTTTCATAAAAGATAGAGGGGCGGCTCCAGCAGACGGTGATACCTTGGGTGTTGTCAGATGGGAAGGAGAAGACTCTGGTCAGAACGCAACTGCTTACGCTCAAATATTTGGAAAAATAGCAGACACAACTGACGGCTCAGAGGGAGGTCATTTGGGACTGCAGGTTGCATCTCATGATGGAGAAATGAGGGTTGCTCTTGAGCTTATAGACGGAGATGCTGAAGATGAGGTTGATGTAAACATTGGGAGTGGAGATGCTTCGGTAACAACTATCAATGGATCTGCTGTTTTGAACAGAAAGTTTTCAGTTACTGGAGACACTGACGGAACTTTTCAAGGTGACGTAGTTTACTTTGGCGGAACAACATCTATGACCACTGGTGCTTTGTATCACTACAAGTCAGACGGCACTTGGGAGCTGGCTGATGCTGATGCAGTAGCGACCTGCGACGGATTGCTTGGTATAGCCCTTGGTGCAGCATCAGATACAAACGGTGTTTTGCTTAGGGGTATGGTAACTGTAGATCATGATACGGGTGCAGTTGGTGACGTTTTGTTCGTTTCTACAACAGCGGGCGACATAACTGCTACAGCGCCCTCAGGCAATGCTGATATTGTAAGAGTCGTGGGATATTGTTTGCATGCGTCTAACGGTCAGATCTGGTTCAACCCAGACGGAGCGTTTGTAGAGGTTACTGCATAATGCCTACAATCAACGCAAACAGAATAGGTAGCGCCATAGGTGCTGGTAGTAGTACATTTAGTACGGCTCGTCAATCTAATGCAGACAGTGTAACGGATAACCCAACGGGATCTGATGCAAACGTAATACAGCATTTTTTCTCTTCAGGAAGAGGGGGCGGTACTCACAAGTTCAGAAGGCTGTTTATCCACTTTGATACAAGTAGTGTGTCAGCAACACCTCAAGATGCAGTTATAAATATTGCTGGCAGCTCTAACACAAGCGCAGACATTATAGTCGTAAAAAGCAATGCTATGGGTGCTGACGGGAGCACTGCTCTTGCAACATCAGAGTTTTTTTCAAGCATAGATTACACTGCCCCGTTATCATCAGAAATTACATCTTGGAGTACGGGATCAAACAGCATATCGCTAAACGCAACAGCACTTTCTTTGATAGGAAGCGCCGACAACCTTACAGTTGTTCTGGTAGAGCATGATTCTGATTTTCAGAATACGGCAGTTACTAGCGGGACTGTAGCTGCAGGAGTAAATTTTGGCACAACAATAACACTTGGTTATACTGCTGCTGCCTCTGGGTATGGTCACAAGGTAAGCGGAGTAGCCGCTGCTAGCATATCAAAAGTCAACACCGTGGCTACGGCAAGCATAGGAAAAGTCAATACAGTAGATTGATTATATTTGCATTATGGCCACAGTAAAGAAAAGGAAAGCAAGAATGCCCAAGATGAAGATGGGTGTTCATAAATCTCGTGAAGGGGGACTGACGGCTAAGGGTGTAGCTGCATACCGAAGAGCTAATCCAGGTAGCAAACTAAAAACTGCTGTAACAACCAAGCCATCTAAGCTTAAGAAAGGCAGCAAGGCTGCTGCAAGAAGAAAATCCTTCTGCGCTAGGATGAAAGGAATGAAGAAAAGATTGACTAGTGCAAAGACTGCAAGAGATCCAAACTCACGCATCAATAAGGCGCTTAGAAAATGGAACTGCTAATGAATCCTGTAAAGAAAAATAAAGGAGGTAAACTCAACGTAAGCAGTAAAAAAATGTCTGTCTCTCCACCATCTGGATATCACTGGATGGAGGATAGGGGGCGTTATTTTTTGATGAAAGGAGATTATAAGCCGCATCCTGGCGCTGTTGCTAAGGCTGAATTCAAGCTTGTAAACCACCCCAAGTCATGAAAGCTAAAAAAGACGCATGTTACCATAAGGTAAAAGCCCGATATACAGTTTGGCCTTCAGCTTACGCTTCTGGTGCCTTGGCCAAGTGCCGTAAGGTTGGCGCTAAGAACTGGGGGAACAAGAGTAAAAAATAATGGGGCGAGTCAGAAAGACACAGGCTGGACTAAACCTAAAGCGTTGGTTCAAAGAGGACTGGAGAACGCTGTCTGGAGACAAGGATTATTCCAAGGGGGATAGGACGTTTCGACCCACAAAAAGAATTTCAAGTAAAACTCCAGTTACAGCATCGGAACTTACTGGGGCAGAGAAAGCTAGAGCGAAAAAGGAAAAAAAAGAGAGAGGGCGAGTGTCTAGGTATCGAGTTAAAAAGAAGAAACGATAAATCCCTATATTTGCGGAAAACAAACAATAACTAAAAATGGCAACTACAACTGCATCACTTACCATTTCCAGTGGTGACCTTACTGGAGATGCTCTGTCTCTTAGCTCTACGGCTAGTCTTACAAAAGCTGGCACAACTACTGGCTTGGATCAAACTACTGGCGTTGGACGCATTCTATATGGGTCTGCTGGTGTAAACACTTTGATTGCTCATGCTGCTTATACAGCAGATAAGGCTCATAAGCTTTACATCAAGAATCCAAGCGGCACGGCTGCTGAGAACATCGTTATTACCCTTGCTTCTCAAGCTATTGGTCGTCTTTACGCTGGAGACTTTGCTCTTATCCCTTGGAATGGAGACACCGACA
>UEXM01001800.1_pt1 | contig 16742 bp, 20 predicted proteins | sample 1796661 | NCBI WGS metagenome assembly UEXM01 (sample SAMEA4772469, study PRJEB27181) | metagenome | reverse complement strand
CATCTAGGTCTACAAACTTCTTCCATTTAATCCATTTAGGATTCTTTCTAGTTCCTACATAGTATGTAGAAGTAGCGTCTTTAATCACTACTCCTTCTGATGTAGGCATTTCCATAATCTTCTTAGCATATTCATCAATATCCTTTAGATTATCTGCTTGTCTAGTATCTTTCTTAGAAGGGAAATTTAGAATATCAGATGAATGTATAGAATAGTTATTGAATAGAATTGTCATTCTGTCTTGTAGTTCTTCATCTAATAGGTTCTGTTCATCATGTCGCATAATGTCGAATACATGGCACTTAAGGATGGCATCTTTGTATTTGTTTTTAAACACATGAGAAATAGTGTCTGCTCTATGTAATGGTTCATCATTATCAAATAGAATTAATTCAGCATCTAGAATACAATTCCCAATGTGTTTGTCTTTTACTTCCTTTACTATGTCTTTACATTTGTCTGTAATATTTTTCTTATTATAAGAAAAGACTTTGATAGAGTTATCTATTTTGTGTAATTGTATTCTCATACCGTCATACTTTTCTTGAACATACCATTCGCCACTAAATCCTTTTAGTTCTTCTATGTCTTTAATATCAAATATTCTATACATTGGTTTATTAGGCACAATGAAATCACTTAATGATTTTTCTGTTTCTGACTTTTCTTCGTTAGACTTCTCAATATCCTTAAGTTCATCTAAATCCTCTTCTTTGTATCTAGAGAGCATTAAGAGTTCTAACATCTCCATAGCCTTATTAACTTCCTTTTCTACCCGCTTTGAGTCTTTTCCGTCTCCGTAATGCTCAATAATATAGAGGGCAATATCTCCCGATTCTAGGTCTAGCCCAGTAAGCCCCTGCGTAATTGCATCGGGCTTCATGTCTTTAATCTCGTAGACCTCATCGGGCAGAGGTTTATCGTCATTTCTTAGGGCATAGTGAACAAACTTCACCATAGACTCAGGGTTGGATAGCAGTTCTTCTAGAACTTCATATTTGAATCTTCTAGCAAAGGGGTCATCAACTAAATCAGAAGCATATCTTAACATCTTCACACTTTCGTAAAGAGTTTTAGCACTAGAAGATTCAGGGTTGTTTACCTCATCATCCTTTAGTTCTTTAACGCTAACATAATTTTTAATCTCTTTACCTGCGGCATCTAAATCCTCAAAGGCTTCTTCGATTAATTCAACTGCTTTACGCCAACGACCACCGTATTCTTTAGGGTCTTGTCTTGCTGATAAATAAGCCACACGGACTTTTTCAAAGAGATTTAGGATTTCAAAAGAAGGTTGTTTATCCTTCTCAACCATGCCGAGTTTCATTCAAAGCCTCCTAATGTTAGGCTTTGAATTCAGTAGTTTCTCCACCCTTTCCATAGCCTGAATGAGTACCATCATTGTTTTCAATTTTGGTCTTATCTTTTTCAGCCTTTGGTCGCTTAATTTTGACTTGTTCTACTCGGTCATCTTTTTCATCGGGAAGTCTATTGTTATCATACAAAGACTGGTGAAGTAATTCTTTTGCGTCTCTTGCCTTTTCAATAGCGAGACTAACTGCTCTTTCTTCTTTTGTTACTCTTTCAGGCATATTATTTCCACTCCTTATCGTTGAAATTTCCACTTCTTATCGTTGAACTCAGCAACAGTCATATTTTTTAGCGGCTCCTTAGTTGCTAGAATCCTCATTATTTCGTGATGATTCTTTTCTTGAGCAAATTGTAGCATTGTTTTAGGAGAACCATCAGTATTTGTTAAAGCAGTATCAAGAAGTTCCCGTTTAAATTGTGGACTAAGAAAAGATTCTATCATATGAAAAGTAGTATCGGATTCATAATCACCTTGTCTTTTACCTCCTGCGTGGGCAACAGGTTTGTATTGTTTTAAAAGTTCTTTCCACCCCATATCATTGACCCCCTGCTCTTTCTACCATCTTATGAATATCAGACCAATCCATGTTATCTATGTTCATATTCATAGCACCGCCTGAATTATCAATAAGAGGGGTTGGAGTATTTACAGTTACTAATCCAGATTTCATCAATACATTATCTGAATTGTAAACAGTCTTTTCTAGACTCTCTATTTTAGCCGAGAGTGCTTTGATTATTTCTAATAGTTCTTCGTTAATCGTTTCTGCCATTTATTCATCACCTTTTTTTGAAGGATATACCATATCACGCAATTGTCGATAGAGCAACTCGTACTCCTTACGAAGTTTCGTAGCGGTGGCTACGATATCAATGTTGCGCTCATCCATTGACTTGACTTTCTTAGTTAGTTTCTTATCTGATTTGGTAAAGTCTAGATTCTGAACCACTTCTAGTAGTTCCCCTAACTTTGTAAAATCTTGACCAAAAAATTCTGTAGGTTCAGCCGCCTGTAGCGTTTTCTTTAGTTTTTTCTTAGTCTTTGAATCCATAGAATCTAGCAGATTCTTAGGCTCTTGCTTTTTCTCTTTGAGGATAAAATCCTTCCCTTCTCCATAAAAGTCCCACGTCATTCTTCTTCCTCATCTATTCCTTCATTAAGTGAATCTAATTCATCTTTTGCATCTCGTAGGTTTTCTATAGCCTCCGAAATCTTTTCTCTCTGAGTCATAACCTTTTCCATCTCAATAAACATTCTATCGTATATTTTTTGTATTTTTAATGCATCAGCATCAGTAATAACATCTAGACCTCTAATTTCAGTAACATCTATTTCTTTAATTTCCGCCATATCTGATAGCGATGATAGGCTAACTTCTGCTCTTAGCAAACTCATTACTTCGCTAACAATAATTTTATTGTTTACGCTTTCATACTTTGGCTTTCCATCTTCTTTTGCATTTATGATATTATTTATGGAAAGAACACTTCTTGCTATTTTATCTACGCCATTACCAACGGAATATACGACCTTTCTAGCAGCAGTATATTCTTTTAAGTATTTATCTTTAACAGTAAAGAGTTCCTTAAGAGTAGATAATTCACTCGTAACAGTATCAATAACCGCAAGAAGTTTTTTCTGCTTTTTATCATCAGGGTCAATAGATACTCCTAAAGGCGAGTCTCCTAAGGCTTTCTCCTTTCTTCTTTTCAAATCTTCTTGTGCTTGTTTCATGCTATCTTTATACAGTTTAACGTCTTTCTCAGAAGGTATTGGGAATTGCATGAATCTATTTATTGTATTGACAATATCTAATACATCTTCCTCAGATTCAATAAACCCAACTAGGTCTTTCTCTAAGGCATTGAATTTGGCTAACTCTGCTGACACTTCTCTCTCTACTTTTTCAGCAATAATAGATGCGGCAGTATCTTTAGAACTGTCGCTCTCTATAGGAGGGCCATATGTAAGACTGTTGATTCTACTTCTTAGTTCTTTAATTTTTTCAGGGTTTAATTTAGCAGAATCTAATTCGCTACTAAGTTTTCGCTTAAGTTCTTCAAATGCAACGTTTATGCTACTATCATCAAAGTCTTTCAAATCTTCAAGTTTGTTTATTACTAGTTCTATATTTTCTAGAGCCTCTTTATGTTGTTTAATATTTTGTACAAGCATACCCAAAGATTCCTTGACTTTAACTAATTTATTATCCTTTATACCTAGAAGTTGTTCTTTAGCCTCTGTTAAAAGACTAGCGAGATATCCTAATTTCTTATCAGCGGCAGGAAGATAGCCAAATTTATTGACGTGTAGTATCTTATAGATTTCAATAAAGGATTTACCCTCCGTTTCTTTATCTAGAATAGCCAAGAGCCCTTCTTCTAACTTAGCAACATCAATTGGTTTCTTCTTTCTACTTGCTACTTCTTGGCCTCTTCTTTCCTTTCTAGGGGGTGTAGGAGAAACTAATTGACCATCTTCATAGAAAGGACTATCTCGTAGCATTTCTCTATTTTGGCTCAATCTCTTAAGTAAGTTATAGATAGTATTAGACTTCTTTTCGTCTCTAATCTTATTAAATTCAGAATCATTCTCGGTCTCAAAATCAGAAGGAGCACTACTATCAGCAATAACCAACACATTCTCTGCTAATTTTTGTAGTGTTGGCAACATATCAGATACTAATTTATAGGCTTTATATTCTTTGTTGAACTTGCTCATTTCTACAGATGAAGAAAAATCAAATTGTTCTCTATCTTCCATATCTTCTTCTGCTAATTGAGTAATATCTTTTTCACCTATTTGTTCAAGACCTGCTCTTTCAGCACCCTGCGCTCCTAATTGCGCCCTATATGCTGCTTCTGCCTCTTCATCAATCTCTTCATCGGCCTTTTGTATTAATCTTCTATACTGAACAATATTACTATCAGTCATATTCTTAAGAAGAGATTGCTTAATTATAGCGGGACTTGAACCAATTAATTCTTTAGTCTCTTTATCCAATACGGCCTTCTTCATCATACCCTCTAGGGTCTTATCTTTGGATAATTCGATGAACAAGTAATCGCCTCAGAATGGAATGTTTTCTTTTCTTCCTCTTCTCTTAGGGGGTAGAGAGATAACATCAGGGATGTCTGTTGATGCAGGGATTGGTTTAGGAGAAGAATCCATAGGTATTCCTGCAATATCTAGGTTTCTATTCTTCTTAATCTTAGCATCTTTGTTTCTGTTTAACGCCTTTACTTTCGCTAACTCTTTCTGTAATCTTCTTTCTGTTTGTCTTGTATCTTCTGTCATATCAACCAACTCTTCTTTCGCTTCTTCTATCTACGTTTTGATTCCCTGCATCTTGTGGTAATCCTTGTAATCTTTTATCGGGGCCAACTGCCATTCTAGCCTTATTTCTAGTAGCGGGTGGATTTTCTTGTGGAGTAGAACCTTGTTGCATCATCTGTTCTTGCATTTGACCCATTTGTGAAGCATCAATATTTGTTCCTGCATAAGGGTCTAATTCCGTCTGTCCACCTTCTCCGCCACCTTCTCCCCCTTCGGGGTTAGGTTGCTCTACTGGTTCAGGCTTCTTAAATGTAAAGTTACCATCTTCATCCATTTCTACTTCAAATCCTAGATTCTTTGTAGAAGCGGCAATATTAACTTCAATTTCTCTCTTACGAAGAACGGCTATTTCATCTTCTTCTTCACTAGGAGGGAGTTTTAAATTCCAATCAGTAATGCCAAACTCCTTAGTAAGGAATGGGAATACATAGTTATTGTAAACATTCTGAGCCATTTGGACTGCTCTATTAGTAACAAGGATTTGCATACCTTCGTTATTCAATCCACCACTTGTAGTATTGTCTGCCATAAAGATTTTACTTACTCCATAGAACGCTGAAATTCTGTCTCGTAAATCATCTTTAACTGCGGTATAATCCATCTCTTTCAGACTGTCCATGAATTTAATCCACTCAACAGAACCCTTACCGCCTTCTGCTTCTATTCCCATAACAGGAATAAAGTGAGGGTCGGTTTCCATCTTCTCTTTAACTGAACGCCAAAAAGAACGCATGGAATCCATATTGCGAGTTTGAACTGCTAGTAGTCCTCTAGGCATTCTGCTCTTTGTATAAGAAGAATTAACATATTGTTCCATAGCCAATAAAGTAGTAAGATGACTATAGAGAGTAATAACAGGAGATAGCCCATAGAGTCTAGAAGGACTGTACTTACTAAAGTGTAGAACTTCTCCTTTCAAGAAATATTGTTCTTGTCCTGCTACTCTATTAACATAATGAACAGGGTACATTTTGCTTCCACATTCTTCACAACTAGAATACGGTTCCATAGATAACATACCTCTATGGTTTATACAAGTAAATCCCTTTGTTCCTCGTTGTCCCACTTCATCAGAATAGATAGCCATAGTTACAGGGTCGCCTCTATAGATTTCTTTTATTCTATGCATACGAATTTTTTGATTACCGTCTATAAAATACTCCTTGACTAGGACAATGTATGCATCATCCATAATATTCAAATCATCTTCTAGTTCTTTGAATACATCAATGAATAATTGCTCAGACTTATTGACATAGCCTTCAATAAACTTTTCAGCATATTCTAATTGCTTAACATCAGGAGTTTTTAGATTAGTGCTTCCACATCTAGAACATTCTGTAACTGGTCTTTTGTGTTTCTTTTGGCAATCTAAGCAATGTGCCTCAAATGCTTTCTCCCAAATATAGCCTCTTCTAAATATCTCTTGCTTTAGTTGAGTTATGCAAGTTCTAGCAATAACAGAATTTTGTACAATATGATAGATAACAGGAGCCGTCATCAGGGTTTGTTGTTGTCTCTCCTGTATGCCTATGTTGTAGATAGACCTATCAGCAGGTTTTGGAGTAGAGCGTCTAAACAAGTTAGACAGGCTAAATCTACGCTTTTCTTCGGACATACCTACACCCCTCAATCTTTTGACGATATCTATGAGTTATCAATCTTCCCCATGCCTTGAGGGGAACCATGCTTCACCCAACAAGGTTCACAAAATGAAAATGGCTTTGTTCCAGCAAGATAACATTGAACGCAATAAGTAAAATCGTGAGCCATATTTATGCCTCCATAGCAAGTTTTGATGAGAATAAAGAAGCCTTATCCATTTTATATTTCTTTAGGGTTTCTTCTATATTACCCATAAGATATGAATAACTAAAAAGAGGAACTTCTCCTTTTTCATAAATCTTCATTGTTTTTTCTAAAAATTCCAGAAGTTCTAAAACAACTTGTTCATCTTCCCGACTCATTGTTTTCTTTCTCATAGCGTCCTTTACTCGATAAATATAATCCTTAATTTCTTGTTGGGGAATATCTTCATCATCTCTTGTTGGGTCATTCTTAATAACCATTCCACCGATTTGTTCCATAGAATCCATAAGAGACACTTTACAGTTATCTTTGTATTTTTGAATGTCATCTAGATTAATACTTTCTTTAGCCCAATCAAACCCAACGTGGTCTTTGTGGTTCTCCCACTTCATTAATTTAAATATCTCTTCACAACGACCTTTATACCAATCAGCCTTCTTGTATGCCTTTTTCATGCGAATTAATTCTAGTAATAGTTCAGCATTACCTTTCTTTAATCTAAAATGTGGCAAGCACTTAGTTAGTAGACTAGTTACATCTGCTTGAGAATAAAAGTTTAATCTGTTAATTAGTCGAGTATCTTGTGGTGATTTTTGGTCTAAGTGCATACGCCCAAATCCAATAGACTTGTGCATTTCTTCCATAAAGGCTCTACCTCTTGTTCCAGTCGCTACTAAACCAACTCTAGGATTCATGTTTCTATCTAAAGTAATGTAACCATCTGAATCAATGAATGCGGCACAGTAAGCCCATATATTCTTTTTTATTTCAGAAGGCAGTTTGTAATAGGAACCCTCTACAGAAACAATATCTAACTTCTTTACCATCTTAGAAATAACTTGAGGGCTTGTAGATTTTAACATATTATCAGGCATTCTATCATAGATTTGTTGAGCAGTAATTCCTTGCATTTCACATACTGCTTTTAGAACAAAATCCTCTTGTCTTTCTCTTTTAGATTTAGTAATAGATTGGTTAGTAATCTTGGCTATAGCATTTCTGAATCCTTTCTTAGCAATAGACATTTTTCTAGAAAGAACAGAATAGTCTGATGAGTAAGGCATACCCTTCTGCTCTAGTTCTGCTTCCCAGTATTTGCATAGAGAGTCAATAACTTCTCTTCTGCTTTCAGCATCTTTCATCTTGTTGAGTTTATTCAAATCTTTTTCGTTGAATCTCATCTTAAGGAATGGTTCTCTATAATTAGATAACCAATGAATAGAATCAAAGCACTTATGCAAGTGGTCGGTATAGGCATCAATCATTGTATCAATTGCCTTCGACATCTTATCTCTATGTTCTCCTTTTAAGGAACGTCTTGATAGTCTCATTTGTTTGATAAGGTCAGGAATGTTTTTATCATTCACTATATATTCTGTAGGGAAATTGTTTAGCATCTTTTTAGCATCAGTAGCGTTTATTTTGTAAGTATCGGATAGTTTGTTAATCTCTTCTAATTCAGAAAGAACTCTTCCGTTGGATAGTAGGCTTTTCATCTCCACATCCTCAAACTCAACGTCTAGTTCTTCTTCTACTTCTGATTGGGCATCTTTCTCTTCTCTTTCTAATCGAGCCAAGCGAGACATCTGTTCAGAAGCCTTATCGTATTGTTCAGCAGTTGGCATAATATCACCTAAAAGTTCAAACCCAGTCCCAATTGTTGTCTTGCTTTAGGCTCATCAAATATACCCATATCATCCAACAAGACAAAGTTATCTGTTGCTTGATATGTGGCGGCATTGGCTAAAGCGAGGCTCATCACCATATCGTCGTGTGCGCCCACTCCTTCAAACTTTCCCCGTTCAGTAATAGCAAACATAGACATTTCTTCGATTAGAGCAGAAGTCGTTCTTCTACTTTCTTCATTACCATAAGGGAAACTTAGTTTATTATTTTCTAGTGTCATTTGTAAATTTAAGATAATCTCTTGCTTCTTTCTTCTAGTAGTGTTGAAGTCATGGATGTTTAAATCAGCCACCTGTCTTAGTTCTTGAGTAAAGGATTTAGCAAAGGTATTGGTCTCAAAGAGAATCGCTTCGGGTCTAAACATTTGACCTATCAGTTTTACCTTCTGTATGTTCTCTCTGAATTGTACATTTTTTGCTCTGTCAATATATACGATTGATTTGTTTTCATCAGCATCCATCTCTATAACGGTAATAACATTGTAGTCGCCATCAGTAGAGATAGCAGGGTCTACACCTACGAAGTATTTCATGCCCTCTCTTCTCATTGGTTTCAAAACTAAGTCTTTATTTTTAGCACTCTCTAGATATTCAGGATTAAAAAGAGATGTCCCAGTAGAAATAGGCACACACATATATTCTCTTGTAAACTTAAGAGAACCGATTTCTGCCTTTCTTGCCATAAGAGAATCATAATCCCAACGATTAGGCCATAAGGGTTCATTAAGAGCATTGAGACAAGCATAGGTTCTAAGAGTATATGCAGGGTTTTCACCCAACTGGGCATAGATATCAGTATAACTGAATGGAGTCCCTATGACTCTCAATGATGCGGAGTGATGTAGAGTAGGAATCATATCCCCATAGAACCAATCTGTTACCTTCTGAATACCTGTAATACTAAACTCTTTCAAAGGGTCATCAATGATAATCTCTTGAGGGTGAAGCCCACGAATCTGTGAACCAACGGAACGCTCTAAGATTTGATTTCCGTTAGTAAGTGTAATGTTACCTATAGCCCACCCTCTAGCAGGTTTGTATTTCTTCAATAGAGGATTGGTAAATAACTTATCTATGTCTCTCATGTGAACCATAGTCTGTTTTTGGTTAGAAGAAATGTATAACATCTGATATGGTGGGGGTTGGAAGATTAAATTCCACACAACCCAACTGTGCATAAATACAGACTTACCATGACCTCTAGAGCAAATGATAACACTTCTTTGTGTATCTCCCATTAACTCTAACCATTCTTCCTGATGTTTAGCAAACTCCCAACCTAAAACGTGTTCAAAGAAATAAGGAAAAGAGTTCTTTGATAACTCCATATCCATTTGATGTTCTAGATTAAATTCTTCGGTCATTTACCAACCATCTCCATAAAATAATTCATGTGTTCTTTTCTAGTCAGTTTGTTACCTTTTGAAATAAATCTTCTTACTTCCATCTCAATGTCATTTAGTGGCTTCATAATAGTTCCTTCTATATCGCCCATGATATTTGATTTCATTGCCTTAATATCTTCTTCCAAAGCATCAGGAACCATATCCAGTAGTACATCTAGTATTTTTTCTATTATTCTTAAAGTATAACTCATTGCTGAACCAATCACATTTACGCTTGGTGTCTTTTGATGACGCATTGCAGTAGAGTAGGTAAAGGCTTCTTCATATGCAATCAGTTTTGCAATCTTCATTGCAGGAACAGTAAGTGTTTTCAATTGCTCTTTATCATCTGCAAAATCATTTGTATATTGAATTATGGCTTTAATCATTTCTTTTTCTAATTGCTCATACAATTGCTTAACCTCTGGATGGACTGCCTTATGGCTATACTCATGAGTAATAGTGCTAACTAACTCTTCTATTATTTTATCTTCATCACCTAAATTAAATCCAGAAAGATTAACTTGTACTTTGTCGGTATGGGGATTGTATGCCCCTTTATCCTTTGGCTGGTCAGGTAAAAAGAAGAACTCGTCTACTTTTAGGATATCTTTCCAAGACACGAATCAACACTTCCATCTCTTTCTAGTGGCTCTTGCTCTAGGACTAAATGTTAATCTTCCATTCTTCTTTTTGCCCCAACCTCTTGAGCGACTACAGAAATTGGCACGTCTTTTCTTTTCTGATTTAGATGGATTCTTTGCAGTAACTGGTGGCTTTAAATTAGCACCTTCCTTTCTTTTGAAGTAGGCTCTGCCCTTAGCACTAAGCCCACCTTTAGTAGAATTAGTTTTTTTACTGTAGCCCTTGAAAGGCTTCTTTTTCTTCTTAAGAACCTCTTGCCAATCACTCATTTTCTCACCTTTATTACAGAAGTTGGATTAGTCGTAGTATCTAACAGTCCTGATGCGTGGAGTATTCTAGAACCCGTCATCTTTAACCATGCATCTGCTTTGTCATTATTAAATCGAGTTAAACCCCTATTGTAGTTTTTAGTAGCATCTGTTCTTTCTTTTCTCATAGCCTCCACTAATTTATTCTTTAAGGTAACAGTTTCAAACTTAGTTCCTGATTCCATATTCTTAACTATTTTAAGCAGGGCTTCTTTTAGTTCTTTAAAATATACGTTCTGAAACCTGCGCTTCTTTAGAATAGTTTCCCAATTCATATTCTCAACCTCTTTCTTCCGAAGTTCTGAACAAGTCCTGAATTATCAACTATTTTATGACCTACTCCTCGTAGCCATCCATTTATTTGTGGTCTGAAATTACTTAGACGATTATTGTAGGCTCTATTCTCTGGAGAAGAGGGCTTTTTAAGATTCGCCAACATATCTTCTTTAAACATCCACACTTCAATTTCGGAACCAGAAGGCTTTTCTTCTACTAGTCGGAGTAGTTCTTTCTTGAGTTCCTTAAAATGAACCCTACTAAACTTGTTTCTGCCTTTAATAATATTTTGCCACGTCATGCTCTCACCTCCAAATACTTATCAGCAATTAAGTTACCAACATCTTTTCCTACTTCTATGTCGCTAGGATAATGGTTCCCCATTTGAACCCTTGATAGTGCTATCTTGCTAGCCAGCGTATATAATTCTTTTTTCTTCTTTGGATATTTGTCCGAGAGTATTTTTGCTAAAGCATAGGCTTCCGCCGAATGACCACTAGGGAACGAAGGACTGTCATCGGTATCTGTTGTAGACTCTATTTTATCTGATACTTCATAGGGGCGAGGTCGCCCATATTGCATTTTTAGTTTGATGATGTGAATATCCATATCTTTGATAGTATCTTCCCAATCAGACATCTTTTCTCCTACAAGGTCTAACATCATTGTGTTATTCTTCTTGTCTAAGTCTTTCATATTGACTGGCTTTTTACCCTTAGAGGTTCTTATGACTTCTTCTATCTCATTATCAGGATAAGAATACTTTGGGAACTTAACGTCAAAGGATGGTTTAGATTGTAGAAGTTTTTGTTTCTTCTTTGAGAGATTTTTAGGGTCAGCATATTTTGACTTAGCCCTTTTGAGAATAGTGAACCAACTCATTTAGTTCCCTTCCGTCTCTTATATGTTTTACAAGCGGCACAAGTCGGCCTACATCTTTGTTTAGTTCCTTTAGAAGCATCTTTACGACCACAAGGTTTTGTTCCTTTTTTATCATCTTCACATGATTGACAAGAAACCCATCCTTTTTGTCCATCTCCACCTCTTCTTGAGAACCAACCGTGTAATCCCGATTCTTTTTCTCTTTTAAAATTATCTCCGCCTTTCTTTACTTTTCCTTGACGGCAACGAGTCATATATCCCGATTTATACGCAGAGCCTTTTAATCCATATGATTTATCCGCATTTAAAGCGCAAGTGTCCTTTTTCTCGCCCTTGCTATTATGGGTAGCAGTAGCCTTTACTTTAAGAATTTCTTTCCAGATAATATCACCGCTTATCAAGTTCCTCTCCAGCGTCTCTGAATACCCTTTTAACATCCCTAACTATTAAATGAAATTTACCCTTTACTTTTGGAGAAGAAGAAGTAGTTACAAATCGAGTCGTTCCTGTCTTAGGATTCCTTAAATGAATCCTATCATGACGCTTTGTTTTTTCAATAGAAAGAACATCTACAATCACCTTGTCTTCAATGGCTTGCTTAATCTTACCATATCTTCCTTTAAGAATTGCTTGCCAAGTCATCTTAGCATCACCTTCCACCACATTTTAGATAGAGGTAATCCCTTAACTGCCCACTTAGCCCCTGTTGTACTATTACCGTAAAAATCCTTGAATCCCATCACAGTAGGATTATCTGCATATTCTCCCAGTTCTTCATCAGTAGGGTTCATATTCCATCCCTTCTTCTTATTCGACTCCACCCAGTCTTTATTTTTTACAACGTTACTAGAAAATCCTGCGATAAACGGCGGAGATAGTTTATCTGCTTCTGCCAAAATTGTACCGAATAGTCCTTTTTTTCTATACTCAGGAACAGAAAAACTGCCACCTCTTAAAGTGAAGCCATCTCTCTCACTAAAACCAACTGCACCAACAATATTTTCTCCATCTAATAAAACAATATAATTATCAATAGGATAAAAGGAATGTATTTGAGAATCCTCTGCACGATACGCAGGGAAACGTTCATCGGATTGTTCAGACCATAGGTTCTTCAATTCCTGAGTAGACATAGTTTTGAATTCCATTACTTCCCCTCATAGTCCTTTATCATTTCTTTAATATCCATAGCAACCTTTCTCATTCTTTGGGCTATGTCTCTATATGTTTCTGCTCTAGATTTATCTCTCAGAGCATATTCTTCTAAAACAACAACAAATCTGTTTATAGCCGAATGTAAAGAAGGAGCCTTATCAAAATCCCTTCTTAGTTCCTGCGCTATTACAGAAGGATTCTCTTGCATACTTCGCAAGGGTTTAGGCTCAACTCTTTTCAAAAAAAATCACCTCATCTAAAACTTGATTTAATCAGATACACTTGTTCTTCTGTAATACCATATTCCTTTGATATGTTATTATGAGAGTCTACTGCCTTAACAATATTCTCTACTTCTAGATGGCTCAAATCAATTTGCTCACTTGTTTCCATTTTACTAATGACCTTATCATAAGAATCGAAAGTAGGAGTAAGGAAACCATAAGAAACTTTCTTTCCTAGTTGTTTTCTAATAGCATCATGAGCCTCTAGTAGTCTCTTTAGAATAACGGGCAAATCACTTTCTACTTCCTTTAACAAGGAGATGAGTTTTCTATAGTTCTTCTTTATTGAATCCTTTCTAGTCAATAGACCCTGATTCATTTCTAGGTATTGAGGCAGGGCAAATATGCTATATGCTTGGGTTCTAGTACCATAGTTCTCCTCGAATCTCTTTGCTCTCTCATCAACTGTAGAGCCTCGCATTGTCTTGTTTAATATCTCAAAATTATTTGTTAGTTCCATATAGTGCTTCAATACTGCGGCAAAGTAATCGTAGTTATCTTCATCATTACCGAAGATTTCACTTAATGCCTGAGAAGCATTAATGGCTTTAATTTTCATGTCGTTATCGACTAACACCTTAGGTTGAGCAAGAGTTTCTAAGAACCCTATCAATCTACCTAATGTATCTGCTTTAATTGTGGCTCGACCCTCGCTTGCCAATTGCTCATAAGCACTCCCTAATACAGTATCAATACCCATATCTTTAGCAAGAACATTCAGGGCTTTATATCCCTCATTGTTTGTGAAGTCGGGCATATTAACAGGAGTCTTACCAACATATAGAGGAGTAACATAATATTCATTAAACGCCTTAAAGAAATTTTCAAAAGGTTCTTCTAATGATTCTAACCCTTGTTTCATCTTTCCTCTAGTAGCAGGACTAATAGGGCGCATTCGTTGAGATTCAGAAATAATAGTATCTACTCTAGGACTTCTTCTTTGTCTTCTTTTGTCTGCTTCTCTTTGTGTTGTAACTTTAGTTCTCGCTCTAGAAGTTGTTGTTCTAACTGCTCCTTCAAAGCCGAATCTCTCATCTGTAAATGCTTCATGTAAATCACTAAAGAGTTCACCTACTTCATCCACTATTTCGTCTGCTAAGTTAGAAGAAGATTTCACAGACAAATCATCAGAACCAGACTCAACACCCGTTTCCATTAAATCAATAAAGACTTTATCTGTAAGTATAGAAGCAGGTAATAGATATTCTTCTCTATCTAATGTAATAGAATCTTCTAGTTGGTCTAGCAACTTATCCATATGAGTTTGAAAATCTAGATAGCCTTTCCCTTCTCGAATCATATCAATGCTTTCCCTAAGAACTTGTTCTGATTTCTCCTCAAGAGCAATAAGTTTAGTTCCCTTTGTAACTTCATAGGCTAGTAGGGGGTCTGTATCAACACTTCCCTCTACTCTGCTAAGTACCTGATTTATACGGTCTAGTTCGCCATCTCCATCATCACCTTCATCTACTTCTATGTCGCCACCTGATTCAGCCATTGCTCCTTCTATCTCTCCTAGATAATTAGCACCCCAACCTTCATCACCCGATGTTTCATCATCATCATAGTCTTGCCCTTTCGCTTTTACCTTCTGATTAAGATTCTCTGCACTTTCTATTCTAATTAGAGCATCGAGAAGTCGATGAACAGGATTTTCTTGAGCCTTAGCAGATATCTTATCAAACTTGTAAACGTATTCTAAGTTCTTATCAGAATACTCATCTTGTATCTTTTTCATCTTGGCTATGAATTTTGAGCCGCCTTTTTCTTCAAAAATTGGCGTTTCAAAGACAAGTGGTGAGTAGCCCTCAACAGTTCCAATTGAAGCCTCAATTAAATTATTTAGAGCCTCTTTGAATGCAGGATATTTAGAATTAACATCTGCCCAATGGTCGTAGATTCCTTCTCGGATTGAAGCCTTACTTAGAGCATTTGCTCCTATGTATTTATCAATATCAATCTTAATAGTTTTGATTCGTAGTTTTCTTGTCTTTTTTCTCTGTATGCTTTTATAGGCAGTAACAAGAACATCAAAATTCTTTCTTAGGTTCTCTTGTTCATTTCCTTCTAGTGTATCTGCATATGCTAGAATCTTATCTTGAATACTTGCACTAGAAACATCATAATTTTCATTCTTGAATGTAATTCCCATATCTTCATCAAGTTTTCTTCTTATCATATCAGAAGGAGCCAATGCTTTGCCTCTTCTAGTAACTGGCTTAGATTTCAGTAGTTCTCTCAATGTTTCATTAGTCGGTTCTTTAGACCCTTGCCCCAATCCTTTCAGATTTTCTCTTATGAATTTTTTAGTCTGCTTAAGGTCTTCATCGGGTCTGTATTTTTTTGCTAATTCAGTAACGGCTCTATTTCTTTGAATAGTACCGCTTTCAGTCATAGCAGCGATGCGTTTTAGTTCTTGTAATAGTTCTGCTTCTTCCATCATACATCGCCTCCAGTTAGTAGGGGTGGGCTCGTAGCCTTAAATTGATTGATTGCATCCATAACTCTCCCCTTTCTTTTTCCCCATGTTTTAGTTGCCCAATTCTCAGCGAAGTCATCTAATACAGTTTGGAATCCAGAGATTAAAACTTTCTTAACATCAGCAAGATAATCTTCCATCTTATCGTTAAGTTCAGTTGCTATCTCTCTCCTCTTAGCATCATCTTCTTCGCTAACTAGTTTCTTTAATGTCTCTTTAACAATACCTCGATTGCTTCCTTCTACAGCACTTCCAATTTTACTCAAAAATGCTAGAGACTTTATCGGCTCTAGTTTTTCAGCAGCATTAGCAACGCCTATCTGAGGGGAATTGATTATATCGTTTAATTGTTCCGAAGGCACACTCAATAGGTAATCAACGAAGGGATTTTGTGAAATTTCGGTGGAAATATCGTATATTTGAGCCAAATTACTCCCTGTTTCTAGAGAATCAGGCGTTTTTATCTCCGCACTTTGCAAGAATCCTATTAGTTCTTTTCTATCATATTCTTCGTCTTCTATCTCTATTTTAGCAAAAATACTTCTAGAAGTACCCCCACTTGTTCCAATTGCTCGTTGTTCTTCAGGAGTTAAGACATTACTATTAGAATCTATAAGGGTAATCTCTAAATCACCAAAAGGATGTTCCCCATCAGCAGAATCTCCTTCATTATCTTCCCACAATTGTTTAATTTGTTGTGATTCAGCATAAGTAAACAGGCTTTTATCCAAAAGAGCGTTATTTTGCATAGATTCTATGCTTGAATTAACATCGCCCTGTATAGTGGTATTTGCAGACATATATTTACTTAATTGCTCTCTTGCAGTTTCAGGATTCTCCGACAGTTCTAATTCCATAAGAGAATCAACATTAAAGTCATATTTAGGACTGTAGTTGCGAGAATCTCTAACTATTCCTTTGCTGTCTCTAACGGCAGATGCAATATCATCTAATAACATCAATTTAAGAGTAGATTCAGGTACAACTTTTTGCATTCTCACAGTTTCAAACAAGGCTCTAATCCATTCCTTTCCTTTATAGGTATTATTTATTATTGCATCGGCATAAGGGTTTAGTGATAAGGATTTTCTTGCAGAAACTTTACCAGTCTTTGAATCTATTAGAG
>UEXM01001797.1_pt1 | contig 16761 bp, 26 predicted proteins | sample 1796661 | NCBI WGS metagenome assembly UEXM01 (sample SAMEA4772469, study PRJEB27181) | metagenome | reverse complement strand
TTCCTTTATACCTTAGTAACCATAACCCACCTAACAAACCTCCAGCTAAAAGTACAAATATAAGTATACCCGCTGTCCAATTTTGAACTGTTTCTACAAACGATGCCCATCTTTTTTCTTTTTCTTTCTGAGCCTCGTTCCTTCTTTTTCTAGCTTCTACGCAAAAAGCTATATAATCATTATGTAAACCCGGGCGACCTAGATATATCATCATTTGTTTTAATTCATTTTCTTTCTCTCGTATCTCCTCAAGAGCCATAAATTCTTCTAAGTCACTTTCATCTTTACCTGTAAAGTTTGACCATATACTATTCTTTTTCTTATTAGCATGTTTCTGTAGATTATCTTTAGCATCAGTAAAAGCGGCGATCTGTTTGCCAACTGAATGCAGTTCACGTCCGTTTTCTACCGCCTTTCGTATAACGGCATAGGCCGCGTTTGCTGCTGCAATATATTCTAACACAGTTCATCCTTAATTTTTCTTATCCATTTTGTTTTTCTTTGATCTTATAATCTGGTCTTTCAATGCGTCTGGTAATGTCTTCTGAGCTGCAGTTAACTCTGGTACTACCTTACCATCTTTATACATAATCTTTTTCTTTTTTACTTCACCACCATAGCCGTACATCTGTGTACCCATCTTCATTTTCTTTTTATCTTTCATCTTATAACCCGGCATTTGATCACCTCCTTCAATTTATTAAGGTTAGTATTATTGATAACAATCCCGCAATTACAGCACCAGCTGCACCAAGAAATACACGCTCAAGTCTAGAAAGACGAGATAAAATCATATTGTAACGTTCAGCACAAATCGCTTCGTGTTGTAACAGTTCATTATTTATCTCAGCTGTGGTCATACGTTTCCTACTCATTCTGCCCTTTCACCGCTTCTGTTTGGTCTATAACCGTAGGCGGTTTCTCATAAAGAGGTGGTTCGTCAACGACCACGCCTTCCTTTACAAACTCATCACCCCGTAAGAAATTTCCGTTTGGCATCATCACAAGAGGTGTTCTTTTAATTTCTTTAACCATCTACTTCTTGCCATCCTTTTGCACTTTCATCCCAAGTGTAAAATTTTCCATCATCTGGATGAGAAGATGGTGCTTCCCATAAATAACTTTCACTATTTAACGTCCATGAAGGGTAAGGCTGTGGTTGATAAAATCCTGTACCATCATAATGAAAGCCTACTCCTGCATAATTTTTTCTTAAAAGTGTTCCATCTTCAGAATGAACTCCACCCTTTGTATTATATGAAGTTTGAATCCATTCGCCCGGAGATATGTCTACTAAATTATCAATATATTCTTGATCAGCGACAATCACGCTTTCTACTATTCCGTTATTTACTTTTGCAAAATGTGCCATATTATATCTCCTTAAAGTGTGTATCTGACGATGACAACACCAGAGCTTCCATTACCACCAATAAAATTGTTCGCACCAGAACCACCACCACCAGAGCCTGTATTAGCATTAGGTGCATTAAACCCTGCTTGACTGTTACCCTGACCACCATTACCGCCAAGTGAAGAACCGCCGCCGCCGGGGCTGAAAGGATTGTGTGAACCGCCGCCACCGCCGCCACCACGAGTTACATTAGAACCAGTAATATTTGAGGAAACTCCTACTCCACCATCTCCAGCATTATATGCTGAACCATCGGCTGGAGCATCTTCACCAACACCACCAGCGCCACCGCCGCCGCCACCGCCGCCGTAGTTATTATTAGTGTAACCATTGTTTGTACCACCAGCATAACCTTGTCCAGATGTTCCAGCACCGCCAGCACTTGTGCCACCGCCGCCTGTTGCATCTAAAGCGCCTCCACCACCAGAGCCACCACTATTACCAGTATTGTTACCAGTTGCCATACTAGTTCCGCCACCGCCTCCTAGTGATGTAATTGTACCAAATACTGAATTACCTCCACTAGCACCTCTAAGGCCACCCATACTACTTAAAGTTGTGACACCAGCACCACCAGCACCAACTGTAACGGTTATATTTTGTGAAGCAGTAACAGCATAAGCCGATTCCGCTGAAGCGCCACCACCAGAAGATTGTCCAGATACATTTGTTCTATATCCACCAGCGCCACCGCCGCCACCGTGTTGGATTCCACCGCCAGCGCCACCGCCGAGAACTAGATACTCGACATTACCAGCATAACCGCCTGTCGCGAATGTTCCAGATGAATTAAATGTATGAATACGATAGCTTCCAGATGTTGTTATTGTTCCGCCTGAAGGGAGAGCCACAGCAGTTGTGTTTAGTACACCTGAAATAACGCCATCTGCGTTAGTAACTTTTAAAGAAACAGCATTACCTACAGTAACATTATTATACACAGCTGATGGCACTGTAACTGTAGCTGACGTATCGGAAGAAGCAGCTACCGTAACATTTGTATTTATAGAATCTGAAGTCTGCGTAAAATTAACTACTAAATTCGCACCAGACATAAAGCCTGTACCAGATAAAGTTAACGTACTTGCTACTCCGGCAAATATACTCCCTGAAACAGACGAAAGTGTAGCAACAACAGATGAAATTTTTATCCAGCTTGTTCCATTTGAAAAATATACAACGTCATCATCAGTATCATATCTAATATGACCCTCAGTAGCACTTGCTGTAGGTTGTTGTGCTGTAGTACCTTTTGGTAACCCGAAAGATCCAGTAGATGTAGGAGTATTATCTAGGTGTGCATTCTCAAACAATGCAGCGGTAGGTCTAAGTTCGATCCTATCACCGATTGAAAAAGCACGGGCTGATGTATTATCTTGTGCTCGTGTAACTGTCATAGAGTCAGTAGAACGAGCTGTAACTTTTATAATTTCAAGATTGTTGGATGTATCAACAAGAGTAGCAAAAAAGAAGTCGCCACTACTTAAAGCTGGAAATCTAGCACCTTGCCCAGAGTCAACAGTAACTGTGGTAGCAGAACTATTGATACCTGCTGAGAGAGTTCCGAACCCGTTATTTGTTACTTTAACTCCCATACCCTACTCCTCTAATCCGTTGGGTAATCATCTTTTACAGACTTAAGGGCTGTATAGAATGTTCCTGTTTTATCTAATGCCCCTGTGTCTATGTCGTGCCATAAATTATCTAGCTGTTCCGCTAACTCAGGGTAATTCATTTTTCTGTGGTCAACATATGTTGTTGTTACAACAGCTGCGGTATAAGTACCGTCTGCATATGTCATGCCCACCGTAGTGTCATCAGGACAATCAGCCCAGAAACACGAACTATGCACCTCAAACTCAGCGTCTGTTACATCGACTACTTTGTTATCGGATGTAGTTATAAGTGCTTTTTTCATATCATCCTCCTAACTATATTCATAAACCATTATTACACCTGCGCCACCATGCAGCCTATCAACATTGTTCGGGCTTTGACCTCCGCCACCACCAGAACCCATCTTACCATGTGTTGTATGATTGGTTGTGTTTGTGTGTTGAGAGCCTGCTTGCGTCCAGAATGACATACCCCCATGCACATCTTGTGCTGTATTGTGATTAAATACACCACCGCCACCCGGAATGTTTAGGTCACCGCCAGTAGCACCACCACCTGACGCACCATATTGACCACCTGCTCCACCTTGGCCACCTTCACCGCCAAAGCCAGAGCAATAAGACGCAAATGAAGATGTACCACCGTTGTTAGGGGTTCCGCCTTCACTACCTCTTACACCAGTACCGCCTGCACCGACAGTCCAAGAAACAGAAGACGCTACGCTTGTGATAAATTTAATGGCTGTGCCGCCACCGCCGCCTGCACCTCCGCGATAACTGCTGTCATCACTCCTTGCTCCGCCACCGCCTCCAGTGACATATACTAATACTGAGTTACAACCAGCTGGTCTTGTCCAAGTGCCTGTTGCTCCAGTCCTTTGGTCGAATTGAGCAGCTGCGTTACCTGAGCCGCTAATGGTAGCGTAGGGGCCTAAAACCTCCACGCCTATAAGCCTGCCTGCTGCATCAATACCTGTTAAGTTTGCACCAGACAGTGCTGGAAGTGTAGCAGGAAAACGAGCATCAGGTATCGTGCCACTAACTAAATTAGCAGCGTCTAGATTACTGATATTATCAACAAGACCTTGTGCCGTAACACGAAGTTCTATTCGATCACCACTAGCAAAAGCTCTAGCTGATGTACTTTCTTGTGCCCTTGTAGCAGTAAGAACGTCTGTACTTCTAGCTGTAACTTTTACAATTTCAAGGTTGTTAGAAGTGTCAATTAAAGTTGCATAGAAAAATTCACTGCCCGAAAGGGATGGAAAACGAGCACCGTGACCACTTGCAACTGTTATGCTAGTAGCGCTAGTAGATACACTAGAAGCTAAAGTAGAATGGGCATTATTTGCAAATTTGACACTCATATCTAACTCCTTAGTTTACCGTTACTGTCCAAGTTATACCTAATGTATCTGCAGCTGCTTTGTTAATAACTGAAAAAACAGTCCTGCATAATAGTGTACCACTTGAACTTGCGTTTAATATTCCAGCTTCTGTAATCGCTCCTGTGCCTGTTCCTGCTGCAAACGTTGCAACATAAGCTACATTGTTTGTACTTACAGTGGTAGACGTAAGTGCTACTCTACCTGCTTCAGAACCTAAAGCTGTATCTCCTGCAGCCGCTGCAGTACTACCAGTACCAATAGCCATATGAGTCATGGCCGTAGCGGACGCATCTTTCATCCTTGACGCTATGTAATTTTTTCCTGTTGTAACAACAAGATTAGGTATAATAACCTCATGTTTTACATGTCCGTCAGGTCGTGTAAGGGTAAGTTTTAATTCACCCGTAACCTCTATAGAATCATTTATCATGTATCCATCTCCTTTTAATGTGATCCAGCTCCCATCGGTGTTTCATTTAAGAAATGCCCGTTCACCCCATGAGAACCTGTTGTTGGTGAATCACTGGTATCAGTATATATAAAATTAACTAATAGTCCAGCGTTTACTAAATCACCGTAAGTTATTGTATCAGAGTTTACAACGGGTTGTCCAATTAAACCTGATGCTCCAATAACACCTGTAAAATCTTTAATTCCTGCACCATCAGTAGCAGTATCCCATATTACTGTGCTGTTTAGTAAACTGTCATCATTTGCTATCTGTGCAGAGTAGTCAATATTTCTAACTCTAAATCTATCCTGTGCAAATACTCTGTTATAAAACCTTATACCGTCTCTATTTTCACCACCAATATAATGGTCGTTAAGTATGCCAAACTCATTATTCATTAAGTACTGCGTATCAGCCACACGAGACGTTACATTACTATCACCTATATGATAACCTCTAACTTTACCTGTTTCTGCACCATCAAACACAGAAACTATAGTTGGGTAGAGATAATCAGACTCACCTAATATTAATTGCGTAGTCAAACTTTCTGTAGCATTTACAGCATCTGTAGGATTTAAGCCTATAGTAAATGGGCCAAAACTTTCTGCCATTGTAACACTGTCAGTCTTACCTGCTGGTGTAATGTTTTTAACTGGAGAATCAGCAACCGTTATAGAATCTGTTTTACCTGCTGGCGTCACAGTTTTTGCAGCAAGTTCTGCCATTGTTACAGAATCTGTTCTAGCTGTAGTTAAAGTCTTAACATCACTTTCAACAATAGTAAGAGTGTCAGATGGGTTCTTACCGATGTTAAAAGGGCCAATAGCTTGAGCCATTGTTATACTATCTGTAGTGATTTTATTTGGTTGTTTTACTGGAGAATCAGCAACTGTTATGGAATCTGTTTTACCTGCTGGAGTTACAGTCATCGCAGGAGCATCAGACATACTGACCGGATCTGGATCGACATCAGGATCAGATAAGTCAAAATCAATACTGGAATTTATTATTTTATTTGGTGTATCAACAACACTAACTGAATCAGTTTTAACTATATCAACAGCTAAAACAGGGGTGTCAGTTATAGTAAGCGTATCACCAGAAACTCGATCTACTTCAAGAATAGGAGTTGAGTCAGACACTGTTACAGTCTGATTTGCTAATGATCTTGTAGGTATAAGTTCAGTTGTAAAGCTAATACTAGTAGCAGGCGCAGCAGCGTATTTTAAATTAACAAAAGTATTAGAAGCTGATACACTATTTGCTACAATAGTAAGAGATAGTAAAGTTGTTGCAGCATATGTAAATTTTATATTGGCCATTAAAAGTTTGACCTCACTCTAAATCTTAATACATCATACACTGTTTGTAAGCTGCCATTTTGATCTACTACAATCTCTCCTTCATACTCACCAGCATCTACATCAAGAACATTATTAGCAAAATTAAATTGAACTTTACCATCTGATCCATCTGTAAGGTTAGTGCATGTTATAGTACTTAAAGTAGATGTACCACCGACTGCTCTAAATTTTACTTTTACTACTGTGCTAGCAGCAGATACATTCAAAGGTGCACTAGCAACATCATCCGTAAGCGTAATTATAATACTCGGAAGTTCGTCTCCTTTTACTAGTCTAATAACATCAGCCATAAATTACCTCACGCAAATCTTTGTGATTGCACCCGCATAGATGCTTTTGCTGCACCTAAGTTAGTTCTAGCTCTACGCTCAGATAACTTAAATGCAAACTGTTTAGCATGGTATGATGCTAACTCTCTATCACTCCATGTTCTATCAGGTAGCACTAAAAGATGTTGCAACGCTCCGTGCATTATAACATTTTCTAGTTCGTCTAAAAACTTTTTATCCATCTTTGTTGCTGTCCGTAATGGCTTTAAACATACAATCATCCTTACATCATACGTTTTACTATTATCTGGAATAGGAGCAACAGAAAAATTATCCGGATCTAACTGTGTTACATACATAGGCTCAGCTCTTTCATTAACAGATTGATCAGGCCACTTAGGATATATGTCGTATAGTTGTTCTATTGTTATTGGTTTCAATGATCGGCCATTTACAGTAGCAGTTAGAAACGCATGTATCTCTGCATCGTCTGGCCCTTCATAAGCATAATCATGTGCGCCGGGGACTAATCTTATCTTAGGCTGCTCATAACGCCACGCTAGAGTACGTTCACACGCCTCAATAGCGGCATCACGAACATATTGCTCTATGACAGGAGTAGGACACCCGGGTACACTTGGAGAAAGTCTATTAACAATATCGAGGAAGCTTCTAGTTGTATATGTAGGCATTAGGCAACATCCTCCTCAGCTAGTCCGCCTCGTTCTGTATCAGTAATAGCTCTGCTTTGTGCAGCAACTCCTAAAGCCTGAGTGAACGAAGTTTGGAATAATTGTGCTCTGTTAGAATTAACATGCTCGTTATCTACTGACTCTGCTATAAATATAGTTGCATCTATAACAACAGGGAAATAAGCATCGGGGAGTAAAGCAACTGTAGTTGTACCATCATATGTAGGAGGAGTCTGCGCGTACTCTCCAATTAATATTTGATCTGCAGGAGCTTTTGGATATATAAAAAATTTGTTTGCATTACGCACATGCCGCATAAAATTAATAGCAGCACCTGCTGTTGTATTCATCCAAGTCGGTAGAGACTGATCCAGTATCTCTCTATTCGTCTCAATAATACCATTACCACCTTTAACAGAATAAATTTCTAATAGTCGAATTGAATCTGCAGGCATTGACTGCACTACAGCATCTGTGGTGGTAGGGATGTCAGCAATAATAGCAAATAAATCTGGACGCAGAACAGCAATACGTTTTAACGCTTGGTTAGCAAAACCTAACAGAATGTCATCACTATATCTCTGAGGAGATAAAGTATCCTGTAAGATTCGCCTTACTTCTGTTACTACATCATTTAGTATCACTTCTTTTCAACCCATGCTTCGTTAATATCTGTTGTGCCTAAATCATCAGGTATGTAATGACCTTTATTATCTCTAGCCCTTACTAAACCTTTACTTGCTTCTTCTGCTAGCTCAGGTGGTGTCTCACCCTTTGGATTAGGAATATCTTTTTCAGCTGTCTCTACATTAACTTTAGCAGGACGACCTCTTTGTTTTTTAGTCATGTGCTTTTCAGGAAATGCTTCTTCTTCAGAAACTTCTTCAGTAAGTGGATTCTCAGCTAGGATTTCATTCCAACCATAAATCTCACCATCTTTAATGTTTCTGAGCCATCTTTTAGTTTCAGTCATTTAAGAACCTACCTTTCTTTGTGCTAAGTTATGTGACTCTGTAAACGTTTTACCTTGTTTCATTAACTTAGTCATATAAATTATATGTTTCTTAGTATGATGTTTAGAATGCTTTTGTAAAGTTTTCTTTTGTTTATCTGTTATTTCTTTTGTCATACTATGTAACTCTCTTTACTTTCTTCGAACTTTTCTTCTGAGCCAAACGAGAACGTTTTTCAGAAGCCGACAGTTCCGAGGCCGTCTTGGGGGTCTTGGATGAAACTCGCTTAGACGGGCGGCAATAAGGGTAAGCACGACTCTCTCCCTTTTGTCTTCCACACGGCTTGCCTGTTCTTACATCTACCCATTTTTCCTTAAACCATCTTTGTAGATTAGCACCAGCTTCTGTTTTTCTTACATTACCCATACTATTTCTTCTTCTTACTATTGCCCCAATTTGCTGCACCAACTTTTCTACACTTTGCCAAAGCCCCTGAAGCATATGCGCTAGGCCAAACTGTGTAGCGAGCTTTTACCTTATGGTAACAAGCATCTTTTTTTGATTTTACTTTTGGTGCTGCCATAATACTACCACTTCTTACACGACCAATAACGAGCAGTCATCTTAGATGGTGGTCGTGAATCACATCCATGTCTTGCTCTAAAACTCTTTCGCCTTCCCGGCTGATCTTTTTTAATAGTCATGTTAGCATCGCCAAATCGAATGATTTTTTCTTTACCATTCTGGCATGCTTTAACAACAAACTTCTTACCGCCCTGAACTTGACGTTTAGGTTTGTTACAAGCCATCTTAGACTTATCAATCGCCATAACTACTCCTGTATGAGTAGGGGGGCCTAAGCCCCCCTAGCCTTAACTTCTATGAACAATCAGCTACGAGTGCCCAAACTTTGATCTTTGCGGCATCAGTTACAGCACCTGTTACACCAATTAGCATATCAATAGTGTCTGCAGTCGCAAAATAGTGACCATTGTTATTGGCAATCAAAAGCGCACCGTTTGATTGAGTAGTGCCCGCTGCGTTAGCGTCACCACCATCAACGAAACCATCTACATCACCACCAGTTAGACCGATGTCAAATGTTGATGCTGCGCCTTCAGCAGTTATAGTAGTTGCTCCAACCGCCATCACTAGGGTGTTAGCTGGAATGTTTAGCACTTGGATAGAATCACCTGCCGCAAGTGCTGTAGCACCTGCTGTAACTCTAGCCGCTGTGATCTTAGCGAAGTCTAGTTCGACTTCCATTAGCCCGACTTTATTAATGCCTTTGGCAGGGTGTGCCGCAGAACCTTTAAGATAGCCGTGCGTGTCTGTGTATGCAGCCATGTTTGCCTCCTATTACAAGGTTACAATCATTGTGGCAAGAGCTTCAGGCTTAACGACTTGATAGCCGTAAACTTGAAGACCACGAATGATGTTTCCAAAGGTTGTTTCAGAACGAATAGTTTCCATATTTGTCATCTGTGATGCAAATGTGAATCCCATTGAATGTCCACCAAGTACGCTAAACTCACTACCACTTTTTACAAGGTTGTGAGAAACATAAACAGTGAAACGGTCAATCGTACCTAGACGGCCATTTCTCAATGGTGTGTTTCCATCACCAGTGATAGACGCATCTTTAAGGTCTGATTGCTTGATTAGACCAGCCATCTTAGCAGGGATCACCAAAAAGCGACCACTCTCAGGACAGTTAGCTTCGTCAAGGACTGTTCCCATGTCAACGATTTTACCAATTACATTTGAAGTGGTAAGCGCTTCAGGAGTACCTGCTACACCAAGATCAATGTCACCAGAAATTGCTCCAGCTGACGTTCCTTTGTTTGATGCAGATACACCAGTCAATACATCAGCCAAAACCCTTTGGTCAATTTTGATCTTCATACGCTCGGAAGCGTCTTTAGACCACATGTCCATTAGATTCATGTCTGTCTGTACTTGGTCAACATCGTCTTCAACACAAGCAAAATACTCACCCTTGTCAATAACGAGTTGTAGTTTAGCCTTGTCAGGATTTTCTACGGATAGAGTTTGACCCTTGACATAGGTTTGGATAGTGATCTCAGGAGTGGTTCGGATATTAACCGTATCACCCATATTTTTGATTTCACCTTCATAGTCAGTATTTGAGATTGCTGCGAGCACTGTAGCATCGTAGAAATTCTCAATTAGTTTTCCCGACCAGATTTCAGGAATGAAATTTCCTGTGTAAGCTGGGCCGCCGGGGGATGTTGCAAAAGCCATAATGACCTCCTTCTAGTTAAGTTAATTACGCAACGTTAATACGACCTTCTTGCTGTGCAGCAAAAATATCGCGTTCGACTCGACCGCGCTCATCATCTCTTCCTTTAAATTTACCCTTTCTAACATCAGAGTAAAACTCTTTGATGTCTTCTTGAGTATATGTTCGGGATTGTCCAGATGCTTTTACTCCGTTGTTTCTACTTCGTCCCGGAGCAACTTGTTTCTGTAACTGAGATTGTTGATTTGAACGGTCAACTTGAGCAGTGCTTGTCCTACCATTTGCCCCTTCCCATGTTCTAAAAAAGCTGACTACCCTATTTGCATCTAGATTTCGCTGTGCGTCTTCTAAATACGTTTGGCGATTAATACCAGTTAGGGGGTCAATCTCTAACAACCAAGACTGAAAGTCTGGATCATTATTAGTATCACTCCAATTTGGTACTTCGTTAGCAATAGCATTCCAAAAAGTTTGCTCGTTAGACTTATTCTGTTGTGCTTGTACCTGATGAACTTGCGGTACAACACTTTGAATTTGTCCAAGTTGTTGTCTCAACTGTGCGATCTCTTGTGAAACTTCTTCACGAGCTGCCTTTCTCATAACAGCTATTGATTCGCCGTACTCTTTTTCATCATCCTCTGTAATTAATTTTTCAGATGGAACTGATGATTGTTGAGTAGCTGCTTTATCAACTGTACTGAGTAAGTTTTCTAGTTGAGAAACTCGGGAGTTAAGGTCTCTGTTCTCCGAAGTTAAACGGGGAACATCAGCATTATACATCCCTTGCAACGATTTGTATTTCTGTTGCCAGTCTGCTTGTTTCGGTTCTTGGTCGCCTGACTCCGTTTGCTCTTCTGGCTCAGACTGAGGTGCTTGTTCCGTTACACTGTCGGAAGTTGTAGGCTCTTCTACATCATTAACAGGCGCATCATTAGAGACCTCGGCAGATACTGCCTGTGCTTCTTCTGTTGTTCCGTTAATTTGTTTATACAACTCTTGTACTTCCTCTGATTGCTTTTGAACTTGCTTTGGTATTGACATAATCGCTCCTATCGGTGTGCGTGATTAACAGCTGTCATTGTGACTTTGCTGAAATAGTTTCAGGGGACTGTTCTATAACTTTCGTTACTTCTGACAAAACCTGACACCGCCCCTGTGCAAGCGCTGTGTTTTGTAAGACACTTGGTAGCTTCGATAACTCGTGATCACGCCACTCCTTCAACCACTCTACGATCTCAGGATATGAACGACACACTGTCGCTAACGATTTAATAACCTCTGGCTTTGGATTAATCATCCAGCACCTCCAGTATCTCGGTTACTAACTGTGTTGCCATCCATTCCTCCTTTAGGGGAGCCGTCCGGTTGAGTTGGTGTTGGCTGCTGCGATTCTTGCATCGCTTGCATTTGTGCCTTCACTTTATCTTGGAACTTCTCTTTTTCCCTAGATGGAACAATGTCATCCACAGGCATTTGCAAACCTTTAGCTATCTCGCGAAGAATCGCGGCACGGCCTTCCTTACCAACTATTTCCATATCGACTTCGTTGGCGGTTGCATTAAGAAACTCTATACGGCGAACATTTACAGTTTCTTTAACTGCAAGATTAACTGCACCTTTTGGTACAATATTTACATCGCCTTTAATTGATTCATCCTCATCATACCTCATATTATAAACAAACTGTCTATATACAACAGGTTTAATGATCTCATTATCTATGTGCATAACTACTTGACGTATGCCTTTACCAGCTGCGCCCATTAACATAGACAAGCCAGAAGATGTTCTGCCAGCGCCTTGAACATTCAAGTCACCATAAACATACGATGGTATACCTGAATGATCGTCAGCTAGCTTGGAGAATTTGTCATAAACACCTAATAGTGTATTCGCATTATCATCCGGTTGTGTAAACCTAACAGCAGGTGCACTAGAACCTAACGGGTCGTTCGTGACTTGCCAGATTTTCCACGGGTGGAGCTGCGTGATGTCTTCGTTTGGAGGGATTCTTTCGAGATTAACCTCGACTTGTGGGCCACTCGATATTCCCATATTGTTGACCAAAGCTCTCGCAGCCGCATTACAAATGTTTTGCAAGTCTTCAATAATTTCTGGTATACCTTTACCCCAAAACGCGCCGGGGCATTTAATAAATGAAGTTTTAGCATATGGTTTTTCTCCTAACGGGTCGTAATTTAATACTGCTTTAATGATGTAGTTACCTACGGCCCAAACGTTAGCATCATATTCCTGCGCTTCATCAGGTATCTCTTCTTCAGTAAGCCCCCACTCTTTTAACATCTTACCACTTACTTTACCCCAAAACTCTAAGGCATCGTATGTTGTAGTAGGTTTGTTAAAAGTATGAAACTTTCTTTCTTCATTCTCTTTAGTAAGTTCTACATCTTCACTAAACCAAGATGTACCACTTCCTATATCAAGAATTTCCCTGATAGCGTCTTCGTCATAACCCGGAACACCTATAAGGTCTGCGAGTTCTGAACGACTTAACGGATGATGCTGAAACAAATAACCATCATTTAGATTAGTTAAACCCGGTTCAGGATATATTCTAAATGGATCAACACGCTCAAACTCCGGAGCAATAATCTCATCTGCTTCTACAGTAGTTCTACCATTTTCATATTTCCAACCAAGTTTTCTTTGCCTACGAACCACGGGGCCTTTGATAAAACCACATGGGTATGTAACCAAATCTGTAACAAACTCGTTAAACGATTCACCCCAGCCGCCTTGTGCGAACTGATCTTTAATTTTTATAGTCATCTTCTTGGCTCTGTTGTCTGCGCCTTGCAACAACTTAAAACGGTAATCTTGTGTTACCATTTCTTTTAATTCTATCATCTCCTCTTGAGTAGGTGCTTGCCCGTTCATCTCAACAATCTTTACAACTTGCTCAGCAAACGAAGTCTCTATCTCTGAAGTCTGCTGTGGAGATAACTCTGGGATAGGTGTAGGCTCTAACCCCCAAGGAGGTGAACCTTGATCAAGAAGTATATCACGCAACCAACTTTCTGCTGCACGACACTTTACTTCTGTAATCATCATAAAAACATCAGACCCACCTTGAGCACTAATGTGAGCTAACTTATCTGATTCATATTCTCCGTTTCTTTGACGGAGTGCTTTAAGCATAATATTCTCGATAGGTTTCTTTGCCTGCCTTGCTGCGTCCCAACAAGTTCGTAGGTGGTCACTAAGTCCTAGGATAAGAGGCTGATTCTGCCTCTCCTGAATTTGTTTTTTAAGAAGAGCTTCTTCTTGTCTAACTAACTCTTCGTTGCCTACAACTTGTAATACCATATTATACCATGTCCTTCATGTCTTCTTCGGTATCTTTATCATTTTTGTTTGTATATACTTTACCACCTGATCCATACTTTACAACTGCGCCCATATCTTTTACTTCAATAGGCCCACCTGATTGCATCATCTCTATAGTCATTTCACTAGCCATTCCGCTAGTATCCATCTTTGGATTGTCTGAATAAATGATGGATTTTTTACTGCCACATTTACCTTTCATAAGCAACCTCCAGTAAGTTTACATTAAATATACATGGGAACAAGTATATATGCAAGTTTTTTAATTGCAAGAAAAACCCACCTGCCGAAAGGAAGACAGGTGGGTACAAAGGTAACATAGTTGGAAGGTAACTACGAAGGTAGTGTATCAAGTCCATCCTCCTGCCGCAACCCTTTTTATTTCTCGCTTCTGAATAATGTATCCACCCTCACCAGCAGAACCAACATGCAGCATAAGATACTGCAACGCTTCCGCTACATGAGAATGTTTATTCTTGTGTATATTACCGTTCTTATGGTGAAATCTATACCCTCCCATCATTGCTGCTTTCAACTGCGTGCAACTAGGGTCAAGCACAAAAGCTGAATCCCCATCGACTTGCCTCATAAGGAAGTCGTCTACCGCAGATAGTCTCGCAGATATGGTGTTGGTCTTAGCGGGGAGAACTCTAAAACCTTCAGCCTTGATAATATCCACGGCAGACCTCTCGTCAGTTTGTGCTCTTTGCACTCCTGCTGGATCGGTAATAATTAAAATTGGTGCGCCCGAGAACCTCTCGGTTAGCATCGGGCGCAGAATGGTGCGGACGAATCGTTGAATGCCCATGTCAAATGACACAGCTTCTGCAAGTATCAAGACTCGCCCGCGAGGATCTTGTTGCCCTATTACTGCCGCTGGTGTCAAGCCTAAATCTATACCTACGACAATAGGCCGTACCCCATTTATAATAGGACGTAACCTCTGACTACCCATGTGATAGTCTGGTCTAAAGTATTTATATACAGGCTGGCCTGCAGAACTTAGTCCATACTCTCCGTCTATATATACGCGAGTGTATTCTTCTGACCTACCCTGTACGTCATAATAGCCTTCGGGCAGATTTTCAACATTTTCTGCCAAGGAGCTTCTACCCGAAGGTTGTTTGAATACATCCCACCCATTATCATTCGGGCTGACTCCATCTTTAGAATCTAAACCTTCCATCTGATAATACCACCAAGTATCCATAGTCGGAGGATTTGTATCCCCCCACATCCCAAACCATGAAGGGCCACCATCTTTAGCTGATGGGAAACGGCCAATACGTTTTGACATCGCATCAACAATGTCAGGGTTGATATCCCTGCACTCGTTGAACCATGCAAACGTTAATTCTAATGAGTTCAAGTTTGCTACATCGTCAGAGTCATCAAGAGCACGAAACATAATCTCACACTCTACATCTCCAACCTTGAAGAAAAATGTTTTGGTAGTACGCATGTAGTCTCCGCATATCCCGGGCGGAAACCAATCGTGAAAAGTTTTAATAGTAGTATCTTGTAACTGTCTTGCAGTCTCACGAACAATCGCTACTCGTGATTTACGAATCCCTTGCTTATTATGTTTCTGAGTTGATGCCCGTCTGATAACCTCAAAGCAACTTGCGACTGACTTACCCGAACCAACTGGCCCCATAAGCACACGCATCTTTGCATCTGATTGCATAAACTCCCTACATACTTTACTAGGTGTATAGTCTATATCCATTTAGCCCCAAGACCCTTGTCTGTTTGTAAATGATTCATCAAACCAACCCATGTCTCCACAATGTTTGCACCAAGAGATGTCCACAAGTTTGTCCCCGCATCTATCACAGTTCCCATGATCTATCCACAAGTTATCCACAAGTAATACATAATACACTGTGGATGGTTTTCTTAAAATTTTTGTTTTGTATGTTACTTCTAACCTAGTTAGTTCTGCTGTCAAAGCATCATGCTCTGCTATGTCAGTCAGCTTACAAGCTTTCGTACCTTCGTAGACCGTGTCGAACTTATCAAGAAGCGCCGAGGACAGTTTGTGCGTCATCGGGTTCTGCATCAATGATAGTTGCTCCGTGCTGTTGGTCTCCGAGGTTAATTGTAATTTTAACTCCACCTGATCCTCCTTCTGCCAGAACATCATTCTTAGGTTCTAGCCCGCCCCACTTAACGGTTGATTTAATTAGATCGGCTTTTACTGCAGCTGATACATCAGGACTGTGTATCAAAGTCCAAGACGTTGTCAGGAGTTCTTCTGCCTGAGCACGCGCTTTAACCTTGAACGTCATTCCCTTATCACGAATATCCGTGCGGTAAGATTCAACCTTCTTTAAAAAAACCTGATCTTTATTGTAAGTGATTATATCCTCAGCTTTGATTGCATGTCTTTCAATGACTTCATCCAAAGACTCGCCGCTGCCCTCTAACATAAGAGCAACATCAAAAGCTAAACGGTCTGACCACTTAGTATGTTTTAGCGGTAACGTATCCATGAAGTAATCATACCGGAAACAAAAAGTCTGTCAAGCAGTAAACTTTACACGTTGGTTTTTTGGCTCTTGTTATGTGAGGTTTACTTATATGGGGGGGTGGGGTCGGCGTGCAGTCCATGTGCCCCCCCTTTCGCCTTTTTGTATGTTGTCTGTAGGCTATGATTATAGAGCCTCTGAAACCCTTACTGAGCCTCATACTTGACAAACGTGTATAGTTATGCTTTAATTTAATCATCGGCAAACAAGCTGATTGGCATAACCCGTGTACTAGCCATGCACACATTTACGGAGGTGTTTACATGAGTAAACTCTTTAGAGGTAATGTATCTATTGTCACTGGTTTTGACAAGTCTGGTACTGAAGACATCCGCCTTAAAAAGGATGTTGAAGGCGCTTTCAATTCAGAGAATGCTACTGAGTTGTTGGTTAAGGCTAACGAATTGAGCAAGAAGCATAAGCTTCCACTCAATACATGGTCGTTCTACTTCCCTATCAAGGCGAAGAA
>UEXM01001795.1_pt1 | contig 16768 bp, 11 predicted proteins | sample 1796661 | NCBI WGS metagenome assembly UEXM01 (sample SAMEA4772469, study PRJEB27181) | metagenome | reverse complement strand
TCTACCCAACACTTGGCGGTATAGCTGGAGGTGGAGTAGGTAGTCTAGGTGGCCCAGGTACTGCGGCATTAGGTGCTGGTGCTGGCGTACTAGCTGGCGAGGCATTAAAAAACAAAGATGCCCTAATTGAAGCAGAAGAAAAACTTGATTTACTCACACACGGAGATGTGAGCGAGTTAGTGGCAAAGGGCATGGAGAGCCACAAGTCAGGCTTTGATGCATTCACATCGTACATCAAAAAGATCCTTATTGGAGCGGCAATCCTCCTTGGTGGTTACCTCGCCATTCCAATTTTCGTGGCAAAAAGAACAGCCCGAAACTGCTCAAAAACAGAAGCGGAAAAACACATGACCCGCGCACCCTTTCCTGTAAAACCTCCCCCTCGTGAAAAATCTTAAATTATTAGCAGATCAATTCTCAACACTTTCAACAAAAGCAAAGATGTTTACTGTTTTAGCTGGCCTTGTCGTTGGCATTATAATCCTCGATTGGCTTTTCTAATGGACCGAACCGCACTAGCTGGAGCCGGTGGATCGCTTGCTAGTATAAGCGGTTCATACCATGAAATTATCGGAATTATTGCCGGTGGGATGACGATTATATATATGGCGGTTAAGATTTACCAGGAGGTAAAAAAGAAGTGAGCCGGTATCGTTCATACGGCAAACTAGACGATCCATTCACATCGGAAGGAGATACTTTTTTTCTGCGAATGAATGCCCGTCTGCGGCCTAACCAGTTGAAGGCTGGTGAGGTAGCATTGTCGAAGAATGGTCGAATGAATAAGGATGGAACTTGGCAGACTCGGAAGGGGCTTTCTACTCTGTTCGGCTCAATTACATCGGGGACAAATGCGATCCGATTGCCTTACATTATTTTATCGGCTCAGAGGCTAGGCGGAGTGGTTACCGCAACCTTAAATGCAACTCCTTCTTTATCCTTTGTTCCTGGCGATGATATAACCATAGCAGATTTAGGTTTTACTACTGACAGCCCTAATGGAACTTTTCCCTTAGAGTCAGTTAATTTTACAACGAATCAGATTACTTATATTTCTAGCTCGTTCGTGAAGCATAACGGAGTATTTTATAAATGCTTACAAGATAACACCAGTTCATCCAGTAACGAACCTGGTACTGCTGGCGGTTCATCCTTTTGGTCTACTAGCACAAATGCAAATAATGCTTCTGCATGGTCTGCATCATCGGTTTCATACAATGGACCGGGGGTAAATGAACCGTTTACTGAGCGAGATGAAAGTGTAGGGAATACTTCAGTGGTAAGTTCCGGCACGGCAATCGGTACAACTTTAAATTTTACCCTTAACGACAACGGAGTAAACGAAGTATTCGGATCGGCAGTTTTCTCAGATGCCACATCAAATAATGATGACTATATTTTTACCGCTACCGATACCACTTGCATAATCCTTCGGTTAAAAGATTCTGCACTTTTTAAGTGTCGGTATGAAGCGGGAGGGGAGTCAGTCGATGGACCGGTTCAATTGACCCAGGGACTCGGTAAAATGTATATCTTTCGCACTCGTCAAACAACCCTCGAGGCTAGTCCCGAGGTTCAGCGAGTGGATATCACATCGGCTTCCCAAAGCGGGCAAACGATAACAGTAAACGCCACGGCACATGGCCGCTCGGCTAATGATTATGTTACTTTAACTGGTCTAGGAAATTGGACCAATAATCCAAATGATTGTTACCAGGTGACAACTGCACCGAATAATGACCAGTTCACCGTCACAATGGCAACGAGCCAAAATACGACTTTTAATGTTTCAGGCGCACAGGTAGAATTTTTCTTAGACTTCACTAAAGTCGCAAATGGAACTTATACCGCACCGGTTTATCTGACTGATACGACAACAGTCGCACAGGACGGAGTGGTAACGATGGATATAAATTCTCACGGCCTGTCCGCTGGCGATGACTTAACCATCCAGTCAGGTACAAGCCCATTTGATCTATTTGCCGATCAAAAAGTCAGAGTTACGGGAGCACCCACAGTCAATCAATTTACTTTTAACTTAGAAGTCGCAAATGTCTCAATCGGGCAGTCTAAAACTTTAACAGTTAATAAACCCCTAGCAGTCGGAAAAGGCTACATCCACCAACCCGCCGCACCTTGGGGAATCGTTCACGAACGAAGGCTTTGGATGCCTTACTGGTACACCTCGGCTACCACTCCAGCGGACCGAGGAATAAGGGATGAAATTGTAGCATCTGATATTATGGATTTCGATACAGTGGATGTGATCGGCAATCAGTTTAGACCCTCTGCTGGGCAAAGCGATTACTTGGTCCAGCTCACTCCATTTACAAAAGATTCTCTTGTAGTATTTAATCGAAAATCAATCCATCTGATGAGTGGGATAAGCGGATCTCTTGCTGATGTTTCGACTAATGTGGTAACTACTGAAATCGGATGCTCGGCAAGAAAGTCAGTGGTTCAAGTGGCAAACCAAATATTCTTTTTATCCGATCAAGGAATTTATGCAGTTCAATTCTTAGACGAATATAATTTAAGAGGAACAGGCACACCAATTTCAGAAACCATCCAACCATTCATCGACCGAATTAATCAGGACTATGTCCATTTAAGCTGTGCAGTTTACTTCGACAACAGGCTGTGGCTGGCAGTCCCATTAGATACCGTGCCAGGTGCTGGCAATGCTACCAAACTTAATACCATAATTGTGTACTCGATGATTAACGGAGGCTTTGAAAGCATCGACACAGTTAACTCAACCGAGTTTGCGATCCGAGAGTTAATCGTGGCACGGGAAGGCTCGCAGAATGCCCTTTATCTGACCACAGAAGAGGGAGGCATTCATAAAGTCGATGGAGCAGATGGCGGGGATGTGGTAAGTATGACTGCCGGTCAGGCAGTCCCCGAAACCATAGCAGTAGTTTCGCAATGCACCACCCGGCAATATGATGCCGATACTGCCGACAGGAAAATGTTCGCCCGTTCCGAGCTACATATTAAAAGCTCAGATCAAGGACTTTCCGATGGTGATATCAGTTTTATAACTGAAGATCCCGACTCCACATCTTCGGCCACATCGATCTCCACTCTGCTAGGTTCAACTTTACCGGCAAGCGAAGATTCTTCCATCCGACTGGGAGTAAGAAAAAGGGGATTTGGAATACAGACAGACTTTAAGCCCACAGCGGGCAGACCATTTTTACGGGCAGTTAAGATCGATGCCCGAGTAACAGACAGAAGTACGACATCCATTTCATAGGAGAACAATTATGGCAGTATTAAGCACAGGACAGAGTTTTAGCAGTGGCGATCAAGTCACCGCTCAGAAATTAAACGACATAATCGGACAAGCGACTTTCACATCGGCGGCAGATACGACTGATAATTCTACGCTCACCGTTTTAGGTTCGGGTAAATTAAAAGTTGCCGATACCGGAATCACATCGACCCAGCTTGCCACGGATTCCGTGATCACTGCCAAGATTCAGGACGGAGCAGTAACTTCGGACAAGCTTGCCCACTTATCAAATTTGAAGGTACTTGGAAATGTTATTGGATCAACCGCCGCACCTGTAGGCGTAGAAATCAAGGATGAGGATAACATGGCATCTGATTCAGCAACCGCTCTTGCAACTCAGCAAAGCATCAAAGCTTATGTTACAAGTGTTACTTCTAGCATTACTCAGACTTATGATTCAGGTTGGGTAAATAATGTGGGAAGCATTACTTTAGCCAATAATGCACAACTAACATTTACACACAACCTTAGTGAAAATGCAGTAATGTTTAGAGTTTTCGTCGCATCCAACTCAAGTGGTGCAAATGCCTTTCAGGCTGATGGTCTTCAATTGGATGCCAATAATAATAATGTACATGGATGCCAGGTAACTAGCACGACTGCAAATTCGGCTACCGTTTGGTGTAGTTCTTACGGAGTTTTGAAGTGGAAGGGGCAAGCTTGGCCCGGCGATCCTTCAAGTAATGGAGCATCACTTGAAACATTTGGCTCAGGCGCGGCATCGTACATTCGGTTTATAGCTAGTATTTAAAGGAAAAAATATGAATGAAACAAAAGACCCATTGGCAGAAGCCGCTCGGCTTCTTAACACAGCCGCACCGGAAGGTGAAGGATTAGCGTACATTAATCAACAGGAAGCACAAATGCTCAAATCTGCCGGTGGAGCGGGTGAACCGGTCAACTCCTCAGGAGTACCTTCGTTTTTTTTACAGAAACTTTTTGGGGGCGGAAAGAAACCACCTCCCTTACCCGAATTTAATGTCGGCAAATCGGCAAGAGATTATGTGGATGCGATGTCTGATTCTGATATTCAGGGTAGACTTTTACAGACTCGTCAGACATACGATCCCTTGTATCAGGATCATCAGATGAATCTTGCCCAGCGAGCCGCCGATCCGATGGCAAGCCTAGCAGAATCAAATGCCATGCGTTCACAGGATTTCGGGGCGAGGATGGCAGAAAGACAGGCGGGGTCAGATATTTCTACGCTTGGTCGATTTGGTGCGGACTTAAACCAGGCATACCGTGCATCCGATCCACTCATGCAAGCCCGCACACAACAGGCTAACCAGTTGGCGGAACAAGCTTTCAATGAAGCACAGATGACTGACCTATCGCCCGAAATGAGACGGCGGGCCACTCAGTCCGCCCGTGAAGGATTAGTCTCACGGGGTAGGGGGATGGATAATGCGGGAATTGCCGCTGAAGCCATGAGCCGAGAGGATTATTTAAGAGATATTATCGGACAGAATCGCCAACAAGCACAAAGCCTAGGATCTTATGCATCGAATTTAAATAGGCAGACATCAGTCGATCCACTGGCTATGCTTCGAGGTGGAAGTAATTACACCGCCCAAGGATTTGGCGAAAGGTCCGCACTTTTCGGAATGCCACAGGAATCTGCCACTCGGATAAATCCGGATGCGGGAGTAAATATTGGTATGCAAGGTTATGCTAATAAAGCGAATTACGACTCAGCAAATTACGCCGCCCGAGAAAATGCGGCGAGCGGAATGGCACAGGGTTTATTTGGTGCAATTGGGACATTAGGCGGTGGCTTTCTAAGCAGAGGGAAATAATTATGGCAATTGGAGATACAGTTCAGGCGGGCTTAATGAGAATCGACACCTCGGCCTATGAAAGGGCGGGACAGGCAAATGCGAATGCTAACCAGGCATTCGGTAATGCCCTTAACCAAGTAGCCAAAGGATTCATCGAGGGACAGGAAAAGCGAGCACGGGCAGAAGAAATGACGGGCTATCTGATGAATCAGGGAGTCGCTGAAAAAGATGCCAAAGCAATCGCCAAGAATCCATTTCTGCAAAAAGAATACCAGCGCAAAAAAGGTGCTGAACAGCAGATGCAGATCGAAGAAGGCCGAATTGCCCAAATGGCGGCCAACCGGCGAAGTGCGCAAAAGATTGCTGGAGATAAAGCCGCACAGATACAATCGCAAAATGATTTAACTCGGGCAGATGCGGATGAGTTGAAGCAAAGTGCAACTAATATAGCTAAATTTAATTTAGATCGTCCGGATTTACCGATTACGGAAGAAACACCAGCCGCCTTTTTACCGGAACTTGATCCCGATCCGTTTGTCGGCCCTCCGACTACTTACCAAGGGCAAGCTCCAGCGGTCGCTCAGTTACCCGAAAGTTTTCAGCCCCAAGGTGCACAAGTAGTTGATGCGGTTCAAAGTGGCGAATTAAGCCCACTAGAAGGAAATCGTATAATGGGCGATATCCGAACCCAAGCGATGGCCGAACAGAAGGCGGGGCCAACAAGGTCCGAGATATTATCTAGGGAACAGTTTGAATATAAAAAGGCAACAGATGCTGAAAAAAATAAACAGATGCCACCGGCTGATCCTGTTTACCAGCAATCTGCACTTGATGCAATTGACGATGCAATCTCGTATGTGAAAAAGGATTCAATTATAAATCCTACGGCTGGATTTTTATCTGACACCGCAAAAGGTATAGGTGGTACTGATGCCGCAAATTTAGATGCCGCATTGTCAACCATTACCTCCTCAGTAGGGTTCGATCGATTACAAGCAATGCGGGATGCATCACCCACGGGCGGTGCATTAGGGCAAGTATCAGAAAATGAACTTCGCCAGTTAAATGCATCACTGGGATCAATTTCCCAGCGACAAGATGACGAGCAGTTGTTAAAAAACCTTGAAAAAATTAAGACCCAATACTCTTCCGCAGTAAAAGCAATCGAAGCACAGCAAAGAGCATATAAAATGGGAAAAAGTTTTAAGACAAAAGAGGAAGCCTTAGAGTTTATGGAATCTCAATCTCCCGACACCGGGGGCATAAAAACATCGACCCAAGGGAAATATAGAGTAGGCGATCTTTCAGTTGGTAATTACCAGCCAGGACAATAATGGGACAATATAGAATACAGAGCGAATCCCTTGGAGTAGACTTTTTAGTCGAAGGGGACGAAGCACCTAACGAGAGATCCACATTTGAGATTTTAAAACAGGTAGTCCCGCCCGATCAAATGATAAAGGCATATAAGGGCGGGAATAAAGATCTTGCCCGAGCCGCTTATAAAAATGGATACTTCGACCAAGATTCTGATACCGGTTTGTATGATGCATTTAAACAAGCCGCTGGTGAAGTTTTTGAAGGATTGGGGAATATATCAAAAGAAGTGAGTTTAGATTTTACTGCATCGGGAGCTATGACTTACGGCGTACCAGGTAGTCAAAAATTAGTTGAAGGCGCTCGGGCAGAACAGCAAAGGCGTAGGAAAAAAAGAAAAGCTACCGGATATCAATTACTCGCGGAAACTTATGGTGGATATAAATCCATCGGGGATGCTGGTAAAATGGCTTTTTCAAAATTAGTAGGCGAGGGCGATGAGGACATCGATGCATCGATTGAATTTATTGGGGACATGATGACAACTCAGTCATTTATCGATGATGGGGCATCAATTATGGCCGAAAAGTTTGGTGATATTGATATGTATAATGACTTAAGGATGGACCGAGTTGAACCGGATAAGAAACAAGCACTTGCGGGTTCTTTATTCGTACAATTAGAAAACCCATTAGCGGTTCTTGCATCCGGCGGAATACGATCTACTACTAGCCTACTTCGGCGAGGGACCGCCAAGAAACTTGCACAGGATTTACAAAAAGCACAGTCGAAGCAATTTCTATATAGTAACCAATTAAATAGATTAGCGGCAGATGCACCCAAGAATTTAGTCAAAACCGCAGACGATGCCCTTCAGGGAGCGACTAAGGAAGTAAACGACATTCTTGAAAAACTAAATCCATATACCAAGCAGAAAGCAAAAGCTGGGATGACCAATCAAGTTGTCGGCAAGGCAATGCAAGGCATGGGTAAAGCCGGAGAGTATGTCGGTAATGTAACGGAGTTTATTCGAAGAGCGGGGATCGAAGAGGCTACCACTTTGCTTATGAAGTCCGGTCTAACTGAAACCGCCGCTAAAACAGTTATTTTTGGGTCAGTCGGTTTTGCCACCGATATGACAGATGGTGAGGCGAGCCTGACAGGTAGTGGTATAAACGCATTGGCGGCCTACTTAGGCCCAAGGGCTGTAGCCTCAATGGGAAGAAGCTCCGCTATACTCGGGAAGCAGTTAACAATGGCAGAAACCTCAATGCCGTTCTTTAAAAGAATTGGTGCATTGCCGGCAGACAACCCAAAACTTGCCGAGGTTATTGTCGATAGAACTGATAATTTACTCCTCGGGGATGCGGCTTCACAATTAAAACCACTCCTCTCACAGGCAAGAGAACTTCCTAGCCTCGTTCGTAATGCCGCTAGGACGATTGATCGGACCGGACTTGGAAGGGCAGCCACAGGAACCGCCAATGTCGCAAAGGCGGCTGTCGGTGGGGCGGCATTGCCTGGTGCATTTGGTTACATGATTGGCGGGGGAGAGGGAGCGGCGGCGGCGATTGGGGCATCAAGTCCATTTATTGCCGCTGGTCTTGGGTATGGATCTCTTTTAAGGTATGCAAATAAATCTGATTTGATTGCCAAGCAGTTGGGTGATGTGGAATACCACAAGCAATCTTTAGGCGAAAGAGAAAGAACGGATTTTGAAAGCCTCGCAAAAGACCAGCAAGTTGCAGTTTCCACATTTTCTCAGTTCTATCCGGATGCAGTTGTTAAGGTTAAATCGATGGGTAAAGACGGGCCAATGGGTGCGCATTATGTCGATGGGTCTGACAGCATAATCGAAATAAATTCGGATAAGAATAATTCTTGGAGTACCATTTTATCCCATGAAATCGGCCATCATGTTGAGAGGCATGGATTACTGCCAAATATTTTAGAGGAATTACTCGGTAATCCTGAAAAAGGAAAAGTCGGAGTGTTTACACAGATAGATAAATCTACCGGTAAGCCAAAGATTACAACCGATGAGAATGGCATGAAGCACTACGAATTAAATGACGAATTCCGAGAGCTTCAAAAAACTTACATCGATAAACTTGCCAATTCAAATGTTTCTGAAAAAGCGAGACAGGCATATGAAACTCCTGAGCAGTTTGCCCGAGAACTATTTGCCGAGATTGTCGCAGATAGGATGATATCCGGTAAAACGAGTAAGCGAGTAGGGCAGTCCTCCATTTATAAAGGCACTCAAAAAATAATTGAAAGCCTGGGCGATAGGATTACGGGCGGAGGATTTATGCGTAAAGCAATGCATTCGCTAGGTATGGCAACCAATGCAGACGGATCTCTTGTCAAAGGGACCGGCATACTCGGTAAACCTTTTAAATCGTCCAAGGAATTAGACAACCTGGTCAAGCGGTACGAGGATGATACTATTGGACTATCGGAGACGGAAATTAGAGAACAAAGGCCGGTAACAACGGATGACGAACTAGATACTGTAATCGTTTCCCCCAGCGACCCGATTGAAAGTTTACAGGTATTTAATAACGGCGGACACTTTAAGACGGATAAGGATGGGAATATAAAAATTAATCCGATCACTAAAAAGCCCGAAGTATTTTCTCCCTCCGAAACAAGACAGGCAAACCAGGCACTCGCAAGAGATTTAATCGATTCAATCGAAGCCCGAGAAAATGATCTGCCTGAAGGTCATGTTACTTTATCTGAAACCGCAGACGGAAAACTCACAGGCTCAGGCAAGTTTATTGATGATTCGATAATTGATGAACTCTCAAGGGCCAATCGATATAATCCATCGCAGATAAACTTTCTTCGGGAAGCCAGCAAGGCGGGTAGGGAGGGTATTGGAAATCAAATGCTCTTATTCTACTATGCGGCCACCGGTAAAGGCGGTAGGAAGTACAAGAGTTTAAAAGGCGGATATCGAGATAGTTTGGTTTACGGAATAACCATCACCAAAGATGGGAATGTAATACTGGATACAGTCTCCCTTGATAAGCTACAGAAAAATATTGATTTCCTACTCAAGCGAAGAGGTAACGAAGTTGGTCAGGCATTTGGAGGGTCAGACCCCGCGGTGATTCGTAAAAACTTTGAATCCATGTTTGAGAAATATTTGGATAACCATGCAAAAGGTATTTTAAATGGAGATCAAAACCCTCAAAGCGGAATAACCGATAAGCAGAGAGACCTTCTCAATGCCGCATTCGGCCCAGTAAGCAAAGCACAGATTGCGGATAATCCAACACTCTCCAATCTTGGTGAGAGAAAAGCGAATACTTTAGGCACTTATCGATCCCGCCGTTTGGATCGCATAGGTACAATGAACCCAACTGGTAACACTCGTAATGTAGTAATTGATCGAATTAGGCGGAACTTAATGCCTAGTTCAGTAAGTCCCGAGGGGCAAAGATCATTCATGCCAACCGAAACCTTTGAAGGTTCACCTGGTAGCTACTTCAGGCCAAAATCTTCAAGGGATACATCGGCTCAAGTCAGAACCTTTAAAAGCCCAGTCCAATTAAAAGACGGCTCTCGGCTTTCAGGTGTAGCAGATAATCCCGAGCAGAGTCCATTCTATGGATTTGATAAGAACGGACAGGAGTTTAGCCAAGGGCGGGAATATATAAACCCACAGGATATTACTAAATCTAGAGACTCGGATCGCACCGCTAATCAGATTCGTAACGAATTGGAAAGTGGGCAGAAACTTTTTATGCCAGCCTCCGAAAAAGCAGATGGAAATAATAACTTAATTCCTTTCCCGAAAGCAAAGTCAGACCCAGCCCCTTTACCTGGAGTTCGCACTACATTTCCCCAATTGGATACTCTTGAGGGATTGCAATCCAAAGGACTTATAAGTTACGAAGCTGGCAAGAATGATACAGTTATCGCAAAAGTAAGTACTGACGGGTATCCGATGCCCGATTATTTAACAATTTATCCAGACGGGTCAGTTGAACAGGCTAAACCTAAACTCTTCATGCCGAGCGATAATACATATGCTCGGCCACTTGAAGAAATTCTTGAACGCATACCCGCTCAGGAACGATTTATTGGTAACAAGCCTGCCGGTATGCCGGTAACCCGACCAAATGGAAAGCCTTTCTTAGAACTCGATTTAGATCAAAAAATAGGTAACCTTGGGGTTAAACAATCTGATATCGACAGAATCATGCAAGAATCTTTCGATGAAAGTGGCCCAGCGGCAAATCGAGCATTTGAGGATATGCGGTCAAAAGGGATTAATATGGTCCCGCCCAATGAAGCTCACTGGAAAAGCGTAGAGGGCAGAACTCTACGGGATAGATTTTGGTATGAAATAAGTTCCGAGGCGATGAGTATTTCATTCCCCGAGCATTTAGGGAAAGAAGGTGAAATCGTAAAAGACATGACCGCCGCAACTTCGCCCTTGGCAGACCCAAATTATAATTCTGAACTAATGATTAGTATCATGTCAGAGTTTGAACGAGGAGATCCAAGTGTTACCCCGGCAGTTGTTCAAAAATCTGTGGCTGATGTATTCAGTGGGGATTTTGGTAAACAAGAAGCTCGAAAAGTTGGGAGCTTTGGGCAGACATTTAAATTTATTGCTGGGGATATCGATAGCCCGCCACTTCCAACAAATGACCGCCAGGTGGCCGCATCATTTGATATACCCGATGAAGCATTCGGGCAGTATCCAGTTTTATACGAAGTAGTCGCAAGGTTTTATAATAAGTTGCGAGATCATATAAATCAGCAAAGACCAAACGATCCAGACGGGCCTTTTCAATCTTACCAACTGCAAGCCCCAAGCTGGGTACAAACCCGCGCAGAGAGTAAGATGAAAAGAAGTAAAAGCATGACCGAAGAGGAAATCTTTGAGGGAGATGCCTACGCTAATGCTTTCCGTAAGGCTGGTCAAAAATTAAGAGATGCCGGAATAAAAGTTGGAAAAGACCCTAAAACAGGACTGCCTATTTTTACTAAAGAGGTATTAAGTGATCCTCGGGTAGTTGAAACTCTTTCACCTTTAGCTGTAAAATTTAGAGAAAGCAAATTTGGGACAATGGAAATTGTAACTCTTTTGCATGAGAACGGAAAAAAGTTTGCGGAGCTATATGATAAGAGTCTAGAGACTGGCGAGAGTCTGAATATAAAAGCGGCCGATGACATGGTAAGGGTGAACATGAAACTGCTTACCAATCGCAGAAAGAAACTTGATAAACCTTCCTTACTTACAGAATTGGCTCAGGCAATTACTCAATCAAATAAAGAAATTACTCGGCTTGAATTAGGTAAGGGGACATTTGAGGGGGCGATGAGTCAGAATATCCGTATACCTATGGACAGTATGCCAAAGGAATTACATGAAGTTTACCTGGCAATGTTGGGAGAACCTTTCTTGCAAGCCGCTCAAGCGGCAAGTCTGTTTAAGATTTCAGATACACCGACCCCGGATACTTTTTCCGTTTTTGTAAAAGGTGCATCGGTTGATAACCCCAACTTAAAAACTTTTGCAGAACATTTGTCCTCAATTGGGCATGAGGCGAATTTATCACAGCGTCCAAACGGATTAGTTATCGATGTTAATCCAATGTTTTTAGAGGATTTCTCGACAAAGCCAATTGATCCGAGTAACCTTAATAATTTAATTACTGAATCTTTTGTCAATTATGACGCAACAATTTATGGACGAGAATATGATTCAACATATATTGAGAGAGCAGATTACAAGAATGTCATAAACAATTTTAAAAATCGTAAGAAAAATGAGTACATCAAAAGAATTCGAGAAGCAACAGGACTTAAAGCGAAGATTGCGGGAGATCTCCTCAAGGGGTCCGAATCAAAAGATTACCAAGCCCTTGCGCAAGGGAAGCGTAAAAGAGTGGACAGAATTAGGGCTGAGTACGACAAGTTCATTCGTGAACTTAAATCCGCTCAGTCAGGACTCCGCCAAGCGGCCAAGCAACTCGAAGAAAACACAGGCAAATTAAATGCCAAGCTAGAGAAGCGTTTAGACCGGTCAGAAAAAAAGAGAGCTAAACAGGACGAGCAGTTAGCAAAACGAAATGCTGACTGGATGACTTCGTTCATGCCCTCAGACCCCAAAGCCCCAAAGGCTCAACCCGCCAATCGCATCCAACAGCAAGCACCCGCTATGCCTGGTAATCGCTTCATGGCCCCAGCGGCAAGTGCCGGTGCTAAGTTATCCGAAAGATTTCGGTAATCTATTCCCGCTCGATTTCCTCGATGTAAAAATCTCCGACCTCTCGCATCAACTTGGCTAGGGCGGAGGCATCTTTAATCGGTTCATCGATAAAAGTAGGGTCAAATGTTTCGCTCCCATCTTCCGCCACCACTATCTCGGCAATCAATTTAGGGCTGTGGAGGTGGACAACAAATGTCCGGTCCTCAGTATCGCCAATTATAAACTTTGGGAATTTTGCCTCAAAACTTTCTAAGTCATTAACCATAATATTATCCTCTTGGGTGGGCTAGGCCGTGGACTTCTTTAAGCCGGGCGCTAGAAACATGGGTGTAAATTTGTGTACTCGATAAGCTTGAATGCCCGAGTAATTCCTGAATTGCACGAAGATCCGCACCATTATCAAGTAAGTGAGTAGCGAATGAATGTCGAAGCTTGTGCGGGGTGATATCATGCGGAAGCTCCGCGAAGTTTAAATACTTTTTAATTAGATATTGGACGGACCGAGTGGTAAACCTCTTACCGAAAGAATTTATAATTACGGGATCGGATTTTTTCGATTTCTTCGCAAACATATGCCTAAACTTTTGAACCGTGTCGCTGGCCTGTTTGCCGATAACTACCATTCGTTCCTTTTGGCCTTTGCCGATTACCTTTATGGTAGAGCGAACAAAATCGATATCCTCGTAGTTAATGCTCACTAATTCGCTGACCCGTAAACCTCCAGCATATAAAAGTTCTAATATCATTAAATCCCTCAATGAATTAAATTTTATTCCCACGCCTTTCGGCTCATTGGCGGGGGGTTGCTTCATTAACTTAGTCATCTGATCTTCAGACAAAACTTTGGGCAGTGGCTTACTAAGCTTGGGCAGAGCGATATTTAAAAATGGATTTATTGTGGCAAACTTACGAGTCCGGCAAAAAGTAAAAAAGGTACGGAGGCCCGAAATATGATGCCTTAAAGTTCGGCGGGATATTTGATTCTGTACCTCAATGCAATAACTTCTAGCCTGTTGCCGGGTAACCTCAGAGGGTAGGGTGACCTTCTCCTCCTTCTTAGCCCAGGTAAAAAATAACTCTATGGCGTGTTTATAGTTACGGACCGTGTAAGGTGATAGTCGGCGGACTACTTTCATGTATTCAATAAACTCAGAAAGTTCAAAAAGTACAATTTTGTCGGCCATACTCACTTCTTATTTTATTCAGTCGATTCTGTAAAGCCGATTACCCTCGTAAATACTGACAAAACTGCTATTTTCTTAGGCTATCGCTTGCCTAAATACATTACCTTTTATTGCCACTTTGTGCTTGATTGTGCTAAAAAGAATAGATATGTTTACGCAACCGATTATGAAAAAGAATACTAAAAAATCCGCTAAGAAAAAGTTTGTAAACGACTGGTATGTGGAGATCGAATATGGAAAAAAGGCGCACAAATCATTCGGTAAGAACGAGCGCGACATCGCATGGCAGTTTTCCTTAGCTTTGAAGCGCCATTTTAAGCTTATTGCACACATGAACTCGGAAAATTCTAGGCAAGAAATTGGCAAGGATTTATGGTCAGGGTGGACGATTACCGCCTGTGGGAAACGAGTGAATTGGGTGATGGGATTTAGGGGTAATCGAGTGGCCGAAGCCGCAAGAGTAATTGGGGGGCTTGGAGGCTCTGCCGGCAAGGGTGCATCGAAGGTGCGAGGAGATTCAAACTACTACCAACTACTTCGATTAAAAGGTTTGGAGACTCGTAGGAATAATGCGTTGAAAGACGAAGAAACGAATAATAAATAGATGATTCACTTAATTCAAAACTTTAGCCCATTTGGCAGAATACATATTGTGCGAAACAAATCGTACAAAACGATAAATAAATACTTTTTTCCCTTTGTAAAACTAACTTTTCTTTGCATTTGCTTGACACTATTAACTTTTTTGGTAGAAAAGAAGTTGTATCAGGCAACTGATGCACATGATCTTTTACAATTAACGAGAATATCGACGGATGGGAATCAGTTCGGTTTCGCACAATATGTATTCAATGCAATAGTGCGACCAAAACTGTGAATAAATAGTAGGGCTTTTTCCTTCTGTCGGTTTCAATTCAACCGACAAAATGGAAATATTAGAACACTATCACCCAATACTACTAAAGAAATCTGAGGTCTGCGAGATTTTTCGCATATCGCCTCGAACCGCCCAGTTATGGGCTGAGAAATACGGCTGGAAAAGAAAAGGCCGTAAGTTTTTAACTTCCTCGATTAAAAAAACGATAGAGGAGCTTACGCAAGCATGAAGCTTACTATTGGCATCGATCCAGGTAAGTCGGGAGGTTACGCAATCGCTTGGGGCGGGATGCATGATATTAAACTGCATTCCATCGGCGAGGACTTTGAATTTGTCGAACACATTCAGGATCTCCAAGACCATCCAATTGTCACCTCGATTGAAGCAGTGGTCGAATTGGTCCCGCCTTTTGCTGGTAAGATGATTCCTTCGAGTAGCTCATTCAAATTAGGCAAATCATGTGGCTTCCTCGAAGGAGTCCTTCGGATGGCAGAAATACCTTTCACCCTAGTCCGCCCACAGGAATGGCAAAAGGGATTAAGCGGGCTAACTAAGTTAACCTCGGGTAAACGAAAGAAAATTTTAGCGAACCATGCCAAGCAATTCTTTCCATCGACTAAGGGGCTAACCCTCAAGACTGCCGATGCAATCCTCATTTTAAGACACTTTCTTATTAATCAATAATGGGCCTCCACCCGTAAAAATGGAGATAGAAATACATAAATAACATGGCAATATTACAACAATCATCAAACACAGGCGGACCGATCACAGGCTGGCCTCTCACTACACTCGCACCAGCGGGACAGACATTTGCAGTCTGCCTTGCAGTAAAAGACTCAATGAGCATTCAGCGTCCGTCCTATGACGATCCATCTGTCATCGAAACGAAGAACTTTACCAGGTTCTTATTCGGTCTTACTGATGGCACTCTTATCCAAACGGGTGAGATGACAATCAGCTTAAATGAAAAGAGTAAGCTCTTTAAGACTCTGACGAGTTGGAACGGCACAATGCCTTTTGGCGGATTCGACACTGAGTCGATGGTCGGAAAAGGGGCAACTCTTAATATCATCCACAAGACTAGTCAGAAGGGTAGAGAGTATGCAGACATCTCAGCTATCATGCCGATCATGCAAGGAATGGAAGCACAAGTGCCTGACCGAGCTAGGTTCGTAATTCCTAGTGGAGACGAAGCACCAGCACCGGTACAACAGGCTCCAATCGTACAACCCGCCCAACCGGCACAGAAGTTCAACCCGCAACCCATTCAGCAAGCCCCCGTCCAAGCGCCGTTGCAGACTGCTACCACTGTGAATGTCGATCAGCCACAGCCTGTGCCTGTACAACAGCCGATTCCAGTTCAGCCCCAACAAGCTACAATGGGAACTCAGTTCACAGGACCAGCACCTGAAAATGTACCATTCTAAAGATGAATCCGATTAATATATTATTAATGATGGGTTGGTTGGCCGTAGTCGCTGACATGGTGCTGTGAAATATCTGAAACGAGCAATCCACCTGGTACTCTTCTTATGGAAATATGGGAAGGAGGTAATCCGTGGCTATTCTACAGGAAAAACCGAAAAGAGGTAGCGGTGGACATTGGTACACCCGAGAGGGTAAAGCAAAGCATACCATGCCTCGGGCAAAGGGTGACGGTGAACGGAATACCACTCTTCGAGATGCTAAGAAGCATGGGCTATTTCCATCCGTGACAACCTTACTTGGCCTGTTTGCCAAGCCGGGGTTGGAGCGATGGAAACAAGACCAGCTACTTCGTATAGCATTCGATAACCCGGCGAAGCTTGACGAGAGTTACGAAGGATATGCAGACCGATGCCTAGTTCAGCATGAAAAACCTGTCGAAGAGGCGGCAAGCTTTGGGACGAAAGTTCACGATGCAATTGAGGCTTACTTTACCGGTCAGCATATACCCGATGAACTATTAGAGTATATTCAGCCCGCCCTCGATTGGAAACAGGAGCATGGGCTTAACTTCATCGAGTTTGAAAAGATGCTGGTAAATACGAATCATGGATTTGCCGGCACAGTCGATATTGTCGGACAGGGATC
>UEXM01001794.1_pt1 | contig 16774 bp, 23 predicted proteins | sample 1796661 | NCBI WGS metagenome assembly UEXM01 (sample SAMEA4772469, study PRJEB27181) | metagenome | reverse complement strand
TTACATTAACTTGTAATCCATACGAGCATGACACATCAGTGAATACTCGACTTACGATTGAGGTTATGGAAAAAGATTTAAGTCGAGATGATATGATTCAAATCTGTGAGGACTTTATGAAAGCAATTGGATATAATTTTTCACACCATGAAGTTTTAGGCACAGAGGTAATAAAATGAGTATAGAAGTAATTGAAATTGAAGAGCAACCAGATGGTACTGCTAGACTAACATTAGATATAGATACTGAGACAGTAGGTATCTTACTAGAATCTGCTGTTATAACAGCAATTAAAAATTACATTGATAATCATGAGGAGCGATATGATATGGACTAATGTAACAGTGATTGTCATAGAATCACTGAAAAACTATACAATAACAATATGAAGTGTAGATAGCACGACTATGACAAGTGGAAAAAGGGCAGGAAACTGCCTTTTTTTGTGGCAGAAAAAGGTTGACTTATGCTTCAAAAGGTGCAATAATATGTTTTAAGAGTTAAAAAAAGGAGTAATTCTATGAATAACAGATATGTAAATTTAATATTAATCAGTATGCTTATGTTTGTACTTTCACCAGTTGCGTGGAGTGAACAAGTATTTCAACAAACAATGACAGTTGACCATGTTAATGAACTTACTAGCCTTAGAACTGTATACAAAGATGTAGAGAACAGAAAGGAAGTATGTTACAGAAGGAATTCAAAAGGAGTTCTTGAACAAATAACAGAACGTGGATTTGGTTCTACCAGTGGATTAATTGGTGCAGGTGTTGGTGTTGCTATTGCAGACGAACTAGGTGCCAGTGATGCAGGTAAAATTGTTGCTGGACTATTAGGTAATAGGATTGGTAATAACATGGATCATAACAACCAAAAAGGCACAGAGTGTCGTATAGAGACTGTAATTAATACAGTACCTTATAATGCTCCAGTAGTTATTGGATATGGTATCACAGGTACTCTACAAGATGGTACAAGAGTAAATGTCCACAGAGATTTTAAACCTGAAGTTGGTGAAATCATCACAGTGAATACTCGAGTATGGTAGACAAGAAAGACGGCGATGGGAATAACAAAGATAATGTTATTCCTTTCCCCACAAAGTCTAATCCCGAACAAGACCCTAGGATGATTGGCTTAATCGTTCGAGAGGTTCTTGATGACCTAGTTGGACAATTAAGCCCAGAACAGCGAAAAGAATTTGAATCATTTTTATATGAAGAGAAGCCAGACTTAGCAAACAAATTGTTCAGTCAAGGTGATTTCGATGATAGTGAGATGGAACTTGTAGGTGAGTTCAGTGTAGCAGAACTAGATGAACACATACAAAAATGCGAAGACTATCTAGATTTAAGTTTTGAATACATAAAGAACATAGAACGCATGATGTTTAGGCTAAATGCAGAGATGAAAATGGAAGAAATGGCAGATTTACGAGATAAATTGCAGAAAATTTGGGTAGATTTACAAAAAAAGGTTGACTTTGAGTAAAATATCAGTATAATAGTATACATAGTTAGGAAATAATAACATTACGTAGGAGTAATAAATATGGAAACTTTACAAGTTCGTCCAAGTGACACAAAAGATATCGTTCTTAGAGCGATGAAGGCACAACGTCCAATTTTCTTATGGGGTCCTCCCGGAATTGGTAAATCAGAGTTAGTACAACAAATTGTTGATTCAGGTGAGATAGGTAATGCTTACATGATTGACATGCGTCTTGCACTAATGGAACCAACTGACCTTAGAGGTTATCCGTTCCGTAATCCAGAAACAAATACAATGGAGTGGGCACCACCGGCTGACCTTCCAACACAAGAGTTGGCTGACCAGTATGATACTATTGTAGTATTTTTAGATGAGTTGAACTCTGCACCTCCAAGTGTACAGGCGGCGGCTTACCAATTAGTATTGAATGGTAAGATTGGTCAATATACTATGCCAGGCAATGTTAAAATTGTAGCGGCAGGTAACAGAGAGACTGATAGAGGTGTTACATATAGAATGCCAAGTCCTTTGGCAAACAGATTTAGACACATTAACATGGAAGTGAATTTTGAAGATTGGAGCATTTGGGCTACCAATAATAAAGTACACCAAGATGTTATTGGTTACCTTACATATAGTAAAGCAGATTTGTTTGACTTTGATCCTAAGACATCAAGTCAATCATTTGCTACACCTCGTTCGTGGAACTATGTAAGTGAAATACTTAACACAGAAGGTTTTGATACTGCATCTGCTTTCCAACAGAAGGCGGAAGTTGCAGGAGCAATTGGTGAAGGTATGGCTATTAAATTCTGTGAACACAGAAAGATTAGTAGCCAGTTACCTAATCCAGAAGATGTACTTAACGGACAAGTTAAGAAACTTAACATCAAAGAAAAGTCAGCTCAGTATTCATTTGCTGTAGGACTATGCTATGAACTAGCAGAACTCCAAGGTAAGGATGATGAGAAAGCATTTGATAAAGGTGTGGACTACTTCTTTGACTTTATAATGGATAACTTTGAACCAGAGTTAGTTATATACTCTGCTAAGACTGTTCTTAGTGACCATGACATTGATATTAAGCCTCGTAAATTAGCAGGCAAAAAGGAGTTCAAGGACCGTTACTGGAAATACTTATTCCCAGCAGGTTCTTAACAGTCAATTAAAACCGTTGTTGTATCCTACATCGTTACTCCTACAAACGATAACGTGTTTTACCCTCCCAAGTCGCAAGGCAAGGGAGGTTTTTTTTGGTTTTTGTAGCAGAAAAAGGTTGACTTTACCGGTAAATAAACGTATAATATGTTTATATATTTAGGAGTATATAGAAGATGACAATTTTACACCAAGCAACTAAGAGTCCCAAAGTTACTGAAGGTTCACCTACAGATACTGCTCATAAGGCACTTGCTAATATTCCAGAAACAACTAAGACAACGGCTGAGATTGAGGATCGTTTAATTGCGGCTCGTATCAACATGCTATTGCATTGTCCTTTTTATGGCAACTTGGCTTGTAGGTTAGAGTTTAAAGATGCTACTGAATGGTGTCCAACTGCCGCAACTGATGGCAAATTCTTTTACTACAATAGAAACTTTATTGATGCATTGGATCAAGAGGAACTTGTATTCTTATGTGGACATGAAGTAGAGCATTGTGTTTATGACCACTTTGGTCGTAGGGGCGATAAGAATCCTTTACTTTGGAACATTGCAAATGACTATGTTGTGAACATGGATCTTGTAGAAGGTAATGTTGGTAAGAAGATTGCACTAGTTGATATATGTTTTGATTGGAAATATCAACGTTGGACTTCAGAAGAAGTTTATGCAGATTTATTTAAGCAGGCTGAAGAAGAGGGTCGTGTTATAGATATGTCAACACTTGATGTTCATTTAGATATGGATGACGGTGATGATGATGCAGGCTCTGGTCCAGAAGGTAATCAAGATGGTGAGGGCGATGAGGAAGGCAAAGGCCCTGCAAGATATACTGCTGAAGAAAAACGTACTATTAAAGAACAATTTAAGAATGCTACTATCCAGGCGGCAAAGGCGGCTGGTGCAGGTAACTTGCCTAGTGGTGTTAAAAGGCTTGTTGATAGTTTAGTTCAACCACAACTTAGTTGGAGAGAACTTTTACCACAAGAAATACAATCAGTAATTAAAAGTGATTACAACTTTAACACACCTTCACGTAAAGGTATCGACCAAGGTATATGGATGCCTGGATTGGACAGAGAAAACACAATTGATATTGCATTAGGTATTGACACATCAGGATCTATGACAGATACTATGATGAGAGATATCCTTAGTGAAACAAAAGGTGTTATGGATCAATACAGTGATTTTAGAATACACTTGTTCTGCTTTGATACAGAAGTTCATAACCCACAAGTATTTACTATGCATAACATGGAAGAGTTTTTAGAGTACGAGCCAGCAGGTGGCGGTGGTACAGACTTTGATTGTTGTTTCGATTGGTTCAAAGAAGAAGGTATTGTACCTAAGAAGTTTGTAATGTTTACAGATGGTTACCCTTGGGATAGTTGGGGAGATGAAAACTACTGTGATACATTGTTTATTGTACATGGTGGCGGATACGGTGGTAAAGTTCCACAATCACCCTTTGGTACTACTGTACCTTATGAAACAGCGGAAAAGAAATAATGTCTACATGGTTTTTTGGTGCAACATCGGATTGGTCTCAACAGATAATATCTCAACTGCCTGGTACGGTTGAGTCGTTTGGTAGGCAAAAGAATCCTCTTAAAAACGTTCAACAAGTATATTATCATCCAAAGTTAATTGGACAAACAATTAAGCAGTTAGAAGAATTAGATTTACCTGACACCATAATATACAATATTAATGTAGGTACCACTTTTGAAATAGAACCTGATATGGGTTATGTAGAATCCTTTGAGGTATTTAATAAGTGGTGGATGGATAATAGAGACCAACTTTTCTTTAAAACATGCATTAGTAAATGGTTAGTAAAGAAAGGATGGACAGGAAACATCTGCTACATTACTAGCCAGATATCAGTAGACCATAATCCAGAATGGAAACATCTTCACATGTATAAAAATCTTAGGGCATTGGACTATGAGATTATATGGAACAATAGAAACAATAATATTAATGCATATGGTATATGTCCTGCCTCCAATGCAAAACCTATGAAATGGGCAGACTTTATTGTAAGTAAAATTAACGAGGGCAAACTAGGAAAACAGGATAGTTGGTTGTATGGAGTTGCTCATCATGTGTCTGATAGAGGCAATGACCAATTTAGATTAATATCTTGGAAGGAATATCAAAAATGACAATTAAACGATTCAATAAATTAACTGAAGCAGAATTTACAGCATTAACTGGCACTGAAAAGTTTGCTACTATGTTAAGCAATAAGTTCATAACAGATGACTGGGAAGTATGCGAATGGTTATATGATAATGCTATAGGACAATATTGTGTTCTCAAAGATATGGGAGAGCAATGGATCTTATATTTCGAATCAAAAGATGATGTGGCAAGAGTACTACAAGCATTTGATACGCCACAACAGCCTCCAGCACCAGCAATACATAAGATAAATATTGCTGATGAGTTTAATAATACCTAAAAATATACCTAGTAATTTTTGTATTGCACCATTTGTCTCGACTAGACCTGATGTAAGACACAAGAATAGTCCGTGTGCCTATGGTGCCTTGGACATTCCTCAACCTGGATTAAGTGCTAAGAACAAATGGAATAGCAAAGAACTTAATCAACTCAGACAAGACTTTATAGATAACAAACAGCCAGACGTATGCGAACGATGTTGGCAAGAAGAACGTGCTGGTAAACAAAGTCTAAGACAACGAACGATTTCATATAATCCTACTGCTTATGAAGATTTAATTGTTAGTGGCAAATGGACAGATGGTCCAATGTCTATAACATTCAAATCAAGTAACGTATGTAACCTTGCATGTAGAAGTTGTGGCTCACATGATAGTAATCAATTTGATAACGAAGGAATGCAATACCTCAAAGAATATAATATACGTGGACAATACATAGCAAATGATAGACCACAACATGTAAATATGATTGACTATGTTCCTATATGTGATAATGTAAAACATATAGAATTCTTTGGTGGAGAACCATTATTGAATGTTACACAATTTGAACTGTTACAGCATTTAGTAGACATAGGTAGAAGCGAAAACATTACGTTATATTATAACACCAATGCAACCAACACTCCCACAGAACGTTTACAAGAACTTTGGAAGTGTTTTAAAAGCATTGAAATAAGTTGTAGTATAGATGGCATAGAAGATAAGTTTGAATATCTTAGATTTCCAGGTAAGTGGGATATATGTTTATCTACATTAGATAACTTACAAGAAATGCAATTAGGAATACCTACAAGGGTAGTTGGTAATATGACCACTAGTATAACTAATGTTGTAGATACTACAGAAATTTATGAATGGCACAAACAAAGGTTTGGTGAGTATCCATATAACTCAATGGTAGACTCTCCAAGTTATATGAGTATTAAGAATATACCAAGCAAGTTTAAAACACAAATAGAGTCTCATCTAACAATGCCAGAAGTTATAGGTTATTTGAATATAGACATAAAGTATCCTAATGCATTTAGAGAATGGATTAAATGGATGAAGAGAATGGATAGATATAGAGAACAACAATTTAGCAAAGTATTTCCTATTGCATATGATATAATAAGAGCAGATTGGGATAGTATCAGTTACTCAGACTTAGTAGAACCTAAAGCAGAGTTTGATATATTTAAGTTAGGAATATAATGGATTATCCAGACAAAAGACCAGACAATTTGTGCCTAGCACCTTTCATTATGACAAGACCTGATGTTAGAGGATTAAATTCACCTTGTCCGTTTGGAGCAGGAGATTGGCCCCATGCACATCTTAATGGTGAACAGCAATGGCATGCCGATGACCTTAACCAACTTAGACAAAAACATTTAAACAACGAACAAGCAAGTGAATGCAACAGATGTTTTACTGAAGAAACAATAGGCAAACCTAGTTTACGACAACGTATGCTACAACAATATGACCAATACACAGATGTTTATAAAGACTTTATTAAAACAGAACAATATTTAGATGGACCAAAGGTTATTGTGTATAGAAGTAGTAATGTGTGTAATCTTGCATGTAGAAGTTGTGGTGCTCATGACAGCAATCAGTTTGACCCAGAAGGACAAGTGTATGCAAAAGAGTATGGAGACGGAGGAGCATTTGTATCTAAGTTTCCAGCAACTCATGTGCCTATGGAAGAGTGGATACCAGTTGCAAAGAACTTAGAACGTTTAGAATTTTTTGGAGGTGAGCCTCTATTAAATATTACACAATATGAAATACTACAATACTTGGTTGATAGTGGTAGAGCAAACCAAGTAGAACTTATGTACAATTCAAATGCTACTAACAAACCTACAGAAAGATTAAGAGAACAATGGAAACATTTTAAGAGTATTGATATAAGTTTAAGCATAGATGGAATAGAGTCTAGGTTTGAATACTTAAGATATCCAGGTAAGTGGGAAACTGTTTTAGAAGTTGTAGATGATTTACAATCAATGGAACTAGGAATACCCACAAAAATATTTGGTAACATGACAATGTCTACACAGAATGTTTTAAACTTAAAAGAGATTATGGACTGGCAAAAAGAAATATTTGGACTAGAACCTTGGATAGGTTTTGCTGAAGGTCCAGACTATATGAACATTAGAAACTTTCCAGATAACATTAAAGAACAGTTACTCCAAGTGATAACTAGACAGGAAGTAAAAGATTATATGATGCTACCAAACACTTCGGAATATGGATATAAGCATTTTCTAGTATGGATGAAACGTATGGACGACTATAGAGAACAATCATTTGGAGACACCTTTACACAACTGTACGACATAATTAAAGACGACTTCGATAGTATGAACCAATTCCAGAGGATAGCATGACAACACCAGTTTGGTCATGCAATGAGTGGGACCCCCTAAAAGAAATAATAATAGGCACTAGCATTGGTGCTAACATTCCAAAGAATGATTTAAGTCATCATGCAACCAACTATGCCAACCTAACCAAAGAAGAATATGACCTTATGCCCAAGGGCACTTACCCTATAGAGGTATATGAAGAAGCAGAAGAAGACTTAGATAATATAGTATCCATACTAGAACAAGCAAACATAACAGTTCATAGACCCGATACGACAGCCGTAGACTTCACTACAGCCGTTTCCAATGGTAGATGGACTACTGACCAATACGAAGCATACTGCCCACGTGATAGTGTAACTGTGATTGGCGATACTATTATAGAAGGTGCTATGAGTTTGAGAGCCAGATACCATGAAACTTTCTTATTCAATAAGTTGTTTCAAGAGAAGATGATGGCTGGTTCTAAGTGGTTACCTATGCCTAAACCTATGTTAAATGATAGTTTGTTTAGGATACAGCCTGGACTAGACCCAAGCATTACTGAGGAAGAACCTATCTTAGACCCAGCAAATTTGATTAGAATGGGGTATGATATACTGTATTTGATATCAAATACTGGTAATGAAAAGGGTGCTAAATGGCTACAAAACACCCTCGGAGACTCATTTAAAGTTCATATGATGCATGATTTATATAGTTGGGCTCATGTAGACAGTACAATAATGCCCTTACGTCCTGGGCTTGTAGTGTTAAATGCAAGTAGAGTACCCAAAGATAAGGTACCTAGTGTGTTTAATGGGTGGGATATTATATGGTACGGAGACGATGAATGTGTGGGTCAAACGGCCCTTAATAACTATGCTCCTGCTAGTAAATGGATAGGTATGAATACACTTAGTATTGATCCAGAAACAGTGATGGTACCAGAAGAAGAAACGCACTTAATGAGTGCAATGGAGAAACATGGCATAACTCCAGTTCCAGTTAAAATGCGCCATATGAGAACCCTTGCAGGAGGCCCACATTGTGTGAGTGTAGACCTGGTTAGGGAAGGCAAATTAGAGCAATATTAGGTTGACAATACCCCCTAGAATTGCTATAATATGTGTATAGTTTGTAGGAGAACTCGGTGAGTAAATTTTTAGTTTTAGGCGATATACATAATGAATACAAGTTCTTTATGGATGCGTCATTGTATGCTGAAGAGAATGGTTTGCACATCGTTAGTGTAGGTGACGTTGTTGATTATGGAAAACATGCAACGTCAACTATTGCTCTTGCAAGTACATTATCTAAAACTGGCAAAGCAACTTTCATAGAAGGCAATCACGATAACAAAATTGCACGTTACCTTAAAGGTAATGATGTAACTATTTCACATGGTATGCTTTCTACTGTTGAAGCATTAGATAGCGACAAGATTGTTAGAGAAGACTTTATGGAATTCTATAACAACATGAAAACACATTTAGTGATTGGAGATACACATATCACTCACGGTGGGTTTACTGCTTCTTACTGGACAGATGATGTTGACCAAAAGAAATTCAATAGAGCAAGATTGTTTGGTGAAGTAGATACTAGCAAACCTTTTGTTGAGTGGAACGGTCAGTCATACCCACACAGAACATATGAGTGGACTAATGCAATTCCAAAAGATTCAACTGTTATTGTTGGACATGATAGAAGTCCGTTTGAAGAAGTTCCTGCTTTTGAATCTAACATCAACAAAGTTACCACTAGCATTAATGCTCAAGGTGGAACTGTAATCTTTACTGACACTGGTGCAGGTAAGGGTGGTTTTGTTAGTGGAGTAGTATTAGACTCTGATGGTATTGTCCAAGATACCGTTGTGTTTGCCTAAAAACACACCATTTTAAATCCGTAATCATTAAAGCATATTATAAATAAATGCATATAACAAACTATTAAACCGGAGAAAATTTAATGGCTAATAAAGAAACAGTTTCAGAACAAGTAGTAGAACAAGAAGTACCTACTACAGAAGATTCAGAGACACCAGAACAACAAGCAGTAGAATCAATCACATTACGTGACTTGGATCAGATTGCACAAATTATTGACCTTGGAGCACAACGTGGTGCATTCAAAGGAAATGAAATGACAGTTGTAGGGTCTTTGTATGACAAGTTAGCGATGTTTTTAGGCAACGTTAAAGAACAACAAGATGCGGCAAAAGCCGCCGCAGAAGCCGAAGGCGTAGATGTCGCTGAGGCTCCAGAGGAGAAATAAAATGGCAGAATTATTAAAACATGTTGGTAAATATGGAGACAAACCTTGCGTGGTTGTATTCAGAGAATTACCAGACGATTCAGAAAATGCACTTATTGTTGTAAGTGATACTTTAGAAGGACAGTTACATGATGACGTTATGTCAGTAATTGATTCTCCAGAAGGACAAGAGTCTAATAGTGTTTCAGATGTACTTTTCAGAAGAAGAGCAACTGATGGAAACAATCTATTAGAAGTATTACACAACACACAGAAACTAATTAAAGTTCCAGTCAGCATGGTTAAACTTACACCTATGCCTAACCAGGAAGTAGAATTAGCAGATGTAAATGCAGAACTTGGAAAAATTGAAACAGGTAGTAACCCACCTTTAAAGACTGAAAACATTGTAGAAGGCGATGTTCCAGCACCAGTCGTAACAGACATGGCAGAAGGAAGTGAACCTGCGGATGTGGCAAACAATCTACTAGCACAGGCATCATTATTAGAAGAAGATGCTAAGGCATTGTTAAGTGACGCGGAGATGAAAAAGTCAGAGGCATATAGACTTGCACCTGAACTTAGTCCTAAAAGAGGACCAGGCAGACCGCCAAAAACTACTATAGAAACTTAATAGTTCTGTAGCAGATAAATATAACAAGTAACGTTATATTTTAACTTACAATGTAGGAGATTTTAAGTGTCGAATAATGACATAAAGATTGTATTGGTTGCAAAACACTCTAAGAACGAAAAGTTTGAAAATTTATTGAAGCAGGTTTTTCCACAGGAAATTCCAGTACAAATGATTGATAGCATTATTATCGAGTTTCGAGACGGAACCAGTGCCAAACTTGACCATAGTGAATTAGCAGACCCATTACCAACATCTCCTAACGCAACCTGGCAGAAAATGATATCTGCTTTCTCTAACGTACACCAAATTAATATAGTTGTTGATGTTAGGAAAGTAGAGAAGTTTGTAGATAGTAATGTATCTGAAATGCTAGGTAAACACTTTGACTAACACACCAATGAAAATTGCAATCACAGGACACTCAAGCGGTATAGGTCGCCAAATCGATACTATATTGAGTTTAACTGAAACAGATTGGGAAGTTAGAGGATACTCCAAAAGTAATGGACATAATATCGCAGACGATGATGGCGATAAAATAATTCAAACATTATTAGATTATGATCCAGATGTAGTGTTTAACAATGCATACTATCCTAAGATGCAGACAAAGATAATGCAACACTTGTATTCCAAATGGGCCGACAAGCCCAAAGTAATAATTAACACAGGTTCTATTTCAGGTCATCTAAGTGATATACTAGATTCAGAATCAGACTATGTTAAAGATAAAAAGGAAATGCAAGAGTTTGTTATTAAAAGCAGTTTCAACTATCCTTGGAACAATAAGACTAGGCTATATAATATATCTTTCAGTTTTGTTAATACAAACTTAGTTACTAAAACAACTAAGGATTTGAAGTTTGACTTAATGATAGATGAAGAAAAAGCGGCATGGATGCTAATAGATTTAATAGATGAAAAGCCATACCATGTAGTAGAACAGGTAGTGAATTGCACATTCACAGAACAACGTGATATGCCAGACACATTCAGTACTGCTTCACGTAACATAATGAAACATATAGTAAGGTCCAATAAAAATAAAACTTGACAATAACCAAAAAATCCGGTATAATACACGCATGAAGCAGAAATATATTATAACCGATATCGACGGAGTCGTATTAGACTGGGAAGAAGGATTCAATGTTTGGATGCAACATCACGGACATGAACTTGTAGAAGGATATCAATTCAAATACTCTATTGGTGATAGGTATGGCATGTCTAGGAATGCTGGACATAAGTTAGTTAAAATATTTAATGAGTCTGCCGCAATAGGATTTTTACCTCCACTTCGTGATGCACAATACTTTATTAAGAAACTTGCTGAACAGCATAGATATAAATTTATTGCATTAACTTCTTTATCTTTAGATCCTTATGCTAAAGAACTAAGAACTAGAAACCTAGCAAAGTTAATGGGTGAAGGTACATTTAGCAAGGTAATATGTTTAGACACAGGTGCAGACAAAGACGAAGCATTAGCCAGACTTGCAAAGAAACATAAAGGATGTTACTGGATTGAAGACAAACCAGAGAACTTAAAAGCAGGTACTGATGTTGGATTCAAAGGCATATTAGTAGAACATGGTCATAACATGGATAATTCAGTAGATGGATTAGTTGCTAAGAATTGGGAACAAATTTATAATCATATTATAGAAGAAGCAGAACTGGAAGGATATAGACGATAATGTCCACGTGGTGGAACAATTTCTTTATTTGGGGATTTGTAGGCATAATTGTTTGGGCAATCAAACAACTAATATCCAAGTAAAAACCGAAGCCAGACGAGTAGACTGAAAGCAGTAGGTCGAATAGTCAACAACTGGGTATTGACCCTGGAATGATAGCCTAGTGATTTGTATGTCCATTTCACTAGGATTTTTTTGCTTTTTTACCAAAAAAAGTGGAAAAAAAGGTTGACTCTTACCCCAAAATCAGGTATAATATATACATATTAAACAATAAAGCAGTAGGAGTTTTACATGACATTAATTGAAATCAAACAAGCAATCAAGAACGGTAACTTTAGTCTTACTGAGTTGAACGAACTAAGTGCGTTTACCAACTCTGTTAAAACATTAAGTGCTAAATCTAGCATTCAAGTTGGAGACCAGGTTTATGTTGTTCAAAAGACTAAAAGAACTTTGGGAGAAGTTGTTAAGGTTAACATCAAAAAGGCTATAGTGGAATTACCACAAGGTCGTTACAATGTTCCTCTTTCAATGATTGAGAGTGCATCTTAATGCCGTTTGTTAAATCAAATAAATTGTTCACTGGACGTGAGTTAGTAGCTCACGCAGTGGCAGTTGACCAATTTCAAGGCTTTAAATACATAAAGTCTCATGAAGCAAATAAGCCAAAAGGTATTGAATCCAATTTCAAACTGATGCTTGGTTTATTGCATGACCCAGATGCGTCTGATGTATCGTTGAACGATAGCCATTATGACAAAGCCGATGAGATTATCGAGTACTTCGAAGGTCTTATTTTTAAGGCTATGCAACGTGACCTTACAGATTTTGAGAAGAAAATTACTGCTTTAATTAAGGCAGATGATATTAGCCTTTCAGGTAAAGATGATAGGCTTCCTATTGTTGGTTCATTACCTGGTGTGTTTAGGAATAATGTTAAGCATGACGACTGGACTAGTAGAGAAAGATCCCTCAGAACTGTATCTGAATACGAAGGTGAACTTAAAAAACGTAACCATTTTGAAGGTGAGATTGTTATGTCAAGGTATATGAATCGTTCAAACAGCATGTTGGTAGCAGTTCTTACACCAAATAATAACATTGTTAAGTTCTTTTATGACTTATATCGTGACTCTACGGGCAAGGAAACACTTGCACAAGGGCAACATATTAACTTCAGTGCGTATGTTAAAAGCCATGAAGTGTCAGAATACTCTAAATGTAAAGAGACCTTTTGTAACCGCGTTACACTAGCCAAAGAAGATAAATAGTATTATAACTTTAACTAGGGTATCCTAGAACAGTTTTTAACTGATAGAGGTATAATACATATGGCAGTCTTTATGAATGCCAAAGGCACGCAGAACTCCAGTTTCCAGTTTGGAAAAAGAGGTGCGAAAGTCTTCGGCGCAACAACAACACCTACAGCATCTGAGGTAAACACAGGTGATTTGTGGTTTGATATTTCCAACAACGCAACTAAAATTGCATCTAAAAGTGGCGATACAGTTACTTGGAATGCTATTATCACTGAGAACTTTGGCGACCTAACAGTAACAGGCGACCTAACAGTTCAAGGTACTACCACTACAGTTAATTCTACTACAGTTGAAATACAAAATGCTATGGTATTTGAAGGTGCGTCTGCTGATGCACATGAAACAACTCTAACCACAGTAGAACCTACAGCAGATAGAACTATTACTTTACCAAATGCCAGTGGTGCATTAGTATTGTCTGGTGCAATAGATGTAGATGATATGGCGGCATCAAGTATTGTAACAACTGCTGAAACATGGAACGACAATGATAGTGAACTTGCTACAACAGGCAAGATTTCAGCATTTATTGGAACAGAAATAGCAAACAGTTCAGTAGTTATGCATACAACTGGTACTGAAACAATGGGTGGTGTTAAAACATTTACTGATGGTGCAACTGTTGGTGGAACACTTACTGTTACAGGTACAAGCATAGTAGGACTAACATCAGATAGTGTTAGTGAAGGTTCAACTAATTTATACCACAGCAACCCAAGAGCCAGAGCGGCTATTAGTGTTACAGATAATTCAACTGCTGGCAATGAACTTAGTTATAATAATTCAACTGGTGTTATAAGTTGGGCAGGTGCAAGTTCATCTACAACTAATGTAGAAAAAGTAACTGCATTATCCTTTGGTACACTAACTGACTATGATGTAATTACTGCATCAACAACAGTAACAGGCGACTTTGGAACTGTAGCAAGTTCAAAAGATACTGAAAATGACCATGGTTACTTACAAACTGATTCCGGTTTACCCCAACTACCTAGTTATCTAGTTACTACATTACCTAGTAGTGTTAGTGCAGGTGACTTAGCACTATGTACGAATGAAACTGGTGGTGCAACTGTAGTATTCTTTGATGGTACTAATTGGCGTAGAATGGCTGATAGAGCCGTTGCTAGTTAAACTTTAAACCTCAACATCAAACTTTTCCTTATACCTTGTGTAATTACAGGTGCTTGATGCCAACTGTCTTTAGAGTTCACAGTACAGAACATACTGTTAGGTTGGAAAGGTACACTTCTACTATGTTCAAACTTATCTAATTTATCATGTTTTGCTTGGTGTGGATACTTAGTACCTGCATCTTGATTAGCATCTTGTTCTATATCATCTCCAATATATCTATACAACTTTGTGCCTAAATGTATTTGGCTTTCATCACTTGGTAAATATATTTGACAACTAATAGTTAAGTCTGTGTCATAAAATGCATCTGTATGTATGTCTGTGATAGTAAAATGCTCTGAGTCTTCCCAAAACGTAGCAGTACAACCTACTTGTTCTTCTGTTACTTTACCTAGTCTAAACTTCTTACACAGTTCTTGGAATAATTTATTACTTTGTTCTTCCCAGATCCATGCATCATTATTGTCTATAATTCTATATTCTTTTCTGCCATGTAAGTCAGTCATCTCTAAATCATCGTGTGCATTTAGTTCTGTAATAGTTCTGTATGCATCATATGATATAACTTCTCTTATAAACAAATGTCTAAATGGAACTTCTTGAAGGTCAGATTGTTTAACTGCTTCTGTTATATGTTCAAACTGTTTTATAATATCCGTAAACATGATTCCTCGTCATAGGTTTATCTAGTATTGGACTAGAGTGCCAACTGTATTTACTTCTAGGCATAACATAACATAGATTATGTTGGAAAGGTAATTGTTTTATTAGTGTACAATCCTCTCTAACTAAACTAACATCTATATCTGCTTCACAGTCTGGACTCCAAAATTGTGTGCCATAGTTTGTGAGTGAATTATCTTGTGGCATGTATAAACCAAATGTTATATCAAAGTCTTTGTAATCTACATGTACATCATTTACTGTAAACTTTTCTGTGTCTTGCCATAGCCAACAGTCTGTTTTATATTCTTCTTGTAAACCAAACTTATCTGCTATTGCACATTTGATATATTCATCGTCAAATATCTTTTGAAATAGTGTAGCGAATACAGTATTACAAAACATATCCTTTTGATATCTACCTTCAACATCTATTGTGTCCATCTCTGTGGGCCAGTTGTCAATGCATCTAGTATAAAGAACTGGATGTATAAAGTTTTGCATTACTATCATGCCGTTGGATTTATTTATTTCAGAGTCTACTATTGCTTGTAAACTCCATTCGGTGTATTCGGATAAGGTGAAATCATCTATACTTTCTACCATACCACCTTCAAGTAGTATTGGTAGTCTTGGGTACCATGGTTCCATATCCATTTGTCCGTGTGAACAACTATTCATTAATCCACATTGTTTACATTTAAGTCGGGGGAAGTCTGGATTGTATTCCGAAGGATGAAACGGTATGCCGTTTATGTCTCTAGCCATTGCTACATTTCAATAGAGGCTTCGAAAGTAAAGTTCTCCAAGTCTGGGAACGTTAATGCTAATTCATCTGATATAGCATTACCTTCTTCTTCATCTATTTCTTCATCTAAAACAATCTCGTGAATAAAAATAGTGCCGGCTTCATCTTCATCTGTATAAATTACTACATCAATTGAAACCTTCTTAGCATCATCTGTAATACCTTTAACAATTTTACTCGCACAAACACTTTGGACAATATCAAAGTACTCTATGATATCATCTTCTTCTAATTCTTCTCTAGTGTTCCAACGAACAAAATTCTTTACAAATGCCATTTTATTTAATCACCTTTATTTTTGTCTGTTCCTGCATATAGTCCGAACCATGCCGCACCTGCACCAACAATAATACTTATCAATCCTGATTGCTCTAAACTAGGATTTTCTAGTCCCATAAACCACATAGTGGAATAGTATAGTAAAAATACATAAACACTTAGGAATAATCTTGGGAATATTCTCCAGGCATCTACTGCCGTTGCTAAGTCTATCCAACCTTGGTATGGATTTTTACTACTATCAACTATTTTAGTATCTAGTTCTAGGTCTATTTGTACTGTCTTTTTCTCTACATCTGACATAACTGTCTCCTATCTGTGTATATAGTGTATTTATCTTTTTTATTGACTTATTCAGGATTTGATTATATAATGCTTTAACTAATATAAATATAATTTACGTAGTAATACACAGAGGACAACATGGCATTTAATAAAACATTCAACACAGAAGAAGTCGCAAGACTCAAAAGACTCATTCAAGAAGGCGACCAAGTTC
>UEXM01001793.1_pt1 | contig 16779 bp, 15 predicted proteins | sample 1796661 | NCBI WGS metagenome assembly UEXM01 (sample SAMEA4772469, study PRJEB27181) | metagenome | reverse complement strand
GGTGGCGCTTAAGTGTGACGCACTGATTAAATTCCTCCCCTATAAGGGTTTCTACCCGTCGGAAAGAACACTAGAGTTAGCCAGTCTGTTTTCGGCTTCTTATCTCGCAGGCGCCGATGATCTCAATATGAGCCCCTCTCTCCTGTCTGATCAAGCTCATCGTGCCCTGATCGAACCACTCTTCGCCCCCGGAATCTTGTATAATACAGTCAAATCAGGTCTTGGGGTAAGCAATTTTGTGTTGCTGAATACAGGATCCTACAACGTCATCGGCACCTCACCGAGCCCTAAAGCTAGCTTATCAGTCTCGACCGACACTCTTCCAGAAGGAGTCATCCGCTTTGAAGCCGGCGGAATCCTGGACATTGGCTCAAGCTCAGCCAACGACACCTTTGCTGGATTTAGTACAGCAAAGGTTCCTTTTGAAACCCTCTATAAACCGAAAGCTTTCTTTACAAACGAGAATTTAATTAATCTATCCGGACGAAATAGTTCAACGCGAACTTATACTGGAGTCGCAGCCACATTGGGCTATATTGTAGATACCGGCATTTCTGGCACCACAAGCTTCCTCGATAACCCAGCTGCTTCCATCACAAACGTGCCATATGTTGCTGGCAACCTGCGCGCCACGACCCCTCTTTACAACCTTGCAATTGACAATTTCCTCTGTGAAGTGACAAATATATTTGTTGAGGATCTAACCTCCTTTGTTTCCGCTAGAGAAGAAGATTTTGCACCGGTGACCCAGGGAACGGTATATACAATGCGCCTAGATCTCAGTCGCCCAAGTAAGGCGCGGAGTAGTATCCTCCGCGAAGCTGATACGGGTTCATTTGACATGTACTCCAGAATCACTGGCTTTGGAACCCCGCTAAATGGTACACTCGGTGTTGGGAAGAATGTGCCCACGTTCTCTCACGTAACTCCTCCTTATTACGACGGTACCGCGACAGTTACACTGGCATTTACAGCCTCATTCAGCGGCACACCTACCCTAGATCAGATTCTATCAGGAACTAATTTATACTACGACCGCGACGAATATAACAACAATCAATACGCAACGCGCGACGACGCCACCTATGATCCTAGAATGATGATAAATGATTGCTATAACTTGTTGGAATCTCTAGCGGAAGTACCCCCAAACACCAATACACAAAAGAAGAGATGGCTTATCCAATCTAAATTTGAGACACCCGTACTGAATTTTGCTAGCGTTAATTATGCGGTACCGCCGACGAGTAGTGTCATTACAGGGGACTCTGCAGACAAGATAATCAACAAGGGCATGTGGATGCAATATGGATCCATTCCAACTGGATCCTCAGCTGGTGTCTTTACCTCCTTAACAGCTGAAGGCGCAAATTCACTTCTAGATATTGTAAAATTTACTCCCGATAGTAAGCGGGTGGGAGCTGTTAAGTCAGCATTTAAACTTGAAGAAGCTATAGTTGCAATCCCATATCGTCAAGTGAAAAATCGAAGGGACTTCATCCGCGTCGAGAGCGAAAAGAACTCTAACACTTATCGTAAGATGGTAGAAGCGATGGGTAAATATGTATTCCCGCCCAAATTTGACTTCACTAGGTTCGGTACAGTAGATCCCGTGCTGATGTACATTTTTGAATTTTCCGCTGATTTAAATCAACAAGATATAGCCGACATATGGCAGAATCTTCCACCAAACCTCAACGAGAGATTTGAAACTAAAGAAACAGTCGTTGAAGAGAAGGAGCTTATTGATCTCATTCTCACAAAGGATTCAGACACACACTGGATGGTGTTCAAGGTTAAAAAACGCGCAAAGAAAGATTTCGAGAAGGTACGAAGATCCTTAATCTCAGATGCCGATATTAGTGCACTTCCCGATGCCATAACAAGCTTAAATAGCTATAACTGGCCATACGATTACTTCTCACTAGTGGAGCTGGCAAAGATTGACGAACAGGTCCAGTATGCGTCTACAGATCTCAAACAGAATACACGCTTAAGTGAAAACGAAGCCCTGGACGTCCAGCGTACCACCAATACCTCGACCGGCGGACGAACTCCACCTGGAGCAGGGGCAGGTCCCGGGTCAGCGGGTACCTCGGCTGCTGTTCCTAACTCGATTCGCCAAGCTGCAGCTGCCCAGCCGGCTAAGTCAACTGCCAGAAAGACAACAGCGGTCGCCACCGCCACTACTAGCCGCAGCAATAGAAAGGGGAGTAAGTAATGGAATTCTTTAATAAAAAAGAAGAAGTGCTTGATGTAAGGCTTACCGAATATGGCAAATACCTTTTATCCATAGGTCAGCTAAATCCCGAATATTATGCCTTTTTCGATGATGACATCCAATATGATGTCAGTGGCTCTGGGTTTGTGGAGAACCAAAATTCTATTGAGCCTCGAATTCAAACTAATACACCAACTTTAAAAGCACTCCCCTACCGAACAGGCGCAGACACTCGCGTTAATCAGGTCCTTTCTCAGACAAGCTCCTCCATCGCCACACTGAGCAATAATTCGGACCCAGCCGATATAGTCGAGGTTTTGCGAAACCAGCAACCCTTCACCGCGCAAACAAAGATTGCCGCCTTTCCCCTAGGAAACTCAGCACTTCAGAGTCAATATAATGCTTCGTGGCAATTGGACGTTTTATCTCAGCCAGAGATTACTAGTGCTACTCGTTACTATGAGGAGAATGTTTCATCCTCAGCACAGCGAATTCCTCAAGTCAATATAACTGTAGATTACCCCACGGCATTTCGCCAAGGAAATATGAATGAATTTGATTCCATCAGCGGATATCTTAATGATCAAAATATTTACTTAAGTCTCACTGAAAAATATCTAATGATTGAACTTATAGAAAACAATACTGAATTTGAAAAAGAAAACTTTGAAATCGAAGTATTTCTTTCCGGTACTGGTAACCCCGGGCAGTACATTCAAAAACAATTTTCACACGACGCAAACTCCTCGGCAGATTTAAATCCTAACTTCACCGCCTCGGATACGACGCAGGTAGAATATTATATTAATGTTTTAACAGATCAAGAAATTCCTCAAGATGTACTTAGAGAACTAAATATAAGTGATAGGGATCTGTTTACGAACTCATCGCGTATACGATTGAACCACGATATCTATGTCACTGATAATGAGGAGCCTTGCTAACTATGCTCGCGTCTGGACCATATAGAAAGCTCTTACCCTTTGGGGTCCTAGAGGGAATTAAAATTAGCACCGGTCCTACGGATGGGACAATAGGTGTCTCCTTAACCATCTCCAATGAGACACAGAGCCCCCGCAACAATATGGGTTTCTCTAATTATGTATATCTGTCCAACGACCGCCGCGAAATAGAATATCTTGGTACCAACGTAGAAGCTCTGGCAGCTCAAATCCGGCGAGATACCGAGAACTGCAAAAGTTTTCAGCTTCAAAAACAAGATTTTGTGCCCAAAGCGTATATCAATAAAGATGCGAATACCCAAGCATATCATTATCAATATACAACCGATCGAGTAATAAATCAAACATCGGAATTGTTTGCGTTGGTGGCAGTCTATAAAAAGACAGACACGACTTACATAATCGGGAATTCAACTAGAGAGCAAATTTTATCAAAAGGAAGAACTTCGACAACTTCTAATCTCTATCGACTAAACGAGACCATCTCCGACTATGGAAAAGAAGGGTCTATCTGGCCTGGTTCTGTGCATCGACACAATAACACTTTAATGGCGGGAAACAACCACGTTCGCGAAAATCACCCTCACGTATCGAGCGAGCGAGTTTTGAATATTAAAACCAAAGACATGCGCGTACTGACTTTAGCTCAAAACCTAAACCTTGCGTCAGAGCCAACTCGTATTACTAACCCGTCGTACCTCTCTCCGATAACATTATCGCGAAGCAGAGATGGCAACGTCCATGGCTTGTTTTCGTTAGATCACCTATTGCTCGCCCAGAATAAAACAAATTATGGTTATCTGATTAAGAACTCCCTCTCCCTTCTAGCTGCAGCTAGTATTCAGGATATTGTTGTATTTTCTCGTGTGATTAAAGAAGACGCAGCTGGCAATGATCTTACACCAGCAAGAACAGCACCATGCGGCATAAAACAAATAAGTATGTTTAAAGAGGTGGCATCCTTGAAGCGAGGTCTTCAAATTGTTGAGACGTCAGGCGAGGGGAGTATTCTCACGCTGTCATTTAACGATAGCAATGCCGCTAAGTATAGCTCTAACCTCATTGAATATAAGGTGGAGGTCTCTCTTACTGACAAAACTCGGGAGTCGATAGCGTGGGTTGCTCAGTTAATCTCCAGCGGACTCAAGACGTTAGAATCCGCCAGAAATAGAAGAAATGCCACTATGCTAAAGATGGTTATAGACTCTTATTTAACAGCCGTCAGTTTTGTTCTGGGACCTGCGGCATTTGGTATCCTATCTGGAGAAGAGTGGCAGCAGCACTTATTGTCCCTAGTCGCGACACCTGGGACTACGGATACTACTATGATCTCGACAGTTTCGGAAGTCATTCGCGAATTCGGGGTAAAATTAGGAAGTCTAATAGGTCCTACTAAAAATATTACTGCTAACGGACCCAACTATAATTCTAAAATCTATAATTCTAAAAAGGAACGTGTACAAAAGCTTGTAAAAGTTTTTGATGAGAAAATTAAGATTTCCGACAGCCATGGCGTGGGGCTTGATTATATAGATGACATTGTACAAGATACCGCTGCCGCGATGCCAGTGATAAGCTTTAAACAAATGAAGTCTCGGGCATCCGACGAGGTGACAAAATTTTCTATCAATAATCCCACTGCCGGAAAGATTAATACTCTGGGATTCATGACTCCTCGCGCCGCAAGCCTCCGAGCAAATCCTATAGTTGTGCCCACTATGACGCTCACGAACGAAACCCGGAACTTTGTTCCCCTTATCCGTTCGACCCAAGAAGGAAATAGTATTACTAATATTGAGCCCTCCAAAACCGATAAAACAAACACTAAGGAAATCCTAGGAACTCAAGGGATTTCCTTAGTCAAGAATGAAGTCAGTTTACGAAAACTAGTCTTCGACAAGAAGATAGTAGCCCCAACTAAAGTAGATTCTAGATTCTATTTATCCGACACTTCCCCATTTACACAGGTCGACTCACCCGCCGATTTGCGCAATTCGGGTTCCTCACGAAGCATTCTGGAATCCCGGGAATTAATGGATCGCCCCACAACAACAATGCTTGCTAGTACGTTGGTTAATGAGTCCGTTACTTCCTTCAAACCGATTACCAAAATGGTTAATACTTCTGAGATCTCTGGCTCACTAGCACTCCAGAAGGCAACCGAAGATTCCTCGGCCATTACGGATGTTGATACCATGACAAGTGTTATTAATTTTGGATCTATAGTCCAGGTTCAATATCTGGCACCGTATGAAGAGTCCATAGGTGTAAAACAGCAGAACTGGCGTCTCCTCGACGAGACGGCGTATAATAATGCCGTCAAGAATAATCGTGGACTGGTCTGTCGTTTGGCGCCAGTCAGCAAGACCCTGGATGCTCCGTCCGCCGTAAACCTGCAACCTTTAACATCAATCTTTACCATGGGGCCCTCGCCGAAGAAAATGAAAACCCCCTCTTATCAGCGACAGATAGAACAGATTCAGAATTCATTCGGGAAGCTCAACAATGAATCATTAACTTATTTGACAATGCCTGATATATTATATGCGAAGAATGTCCCTATGACGCGACCATCAAAACAGACCTCTCGCTCTAACACTATCCCGACTCGATCGACCACCGCGGAGACGACTGTACGCCGTGTTGGAGACCGTCGACGCCGTCGCCAAAATCGCAAGATAGGCGGAGACATATACTAAGATGCCTAATAAATCATTTCAAGATCGTCTAAGAATCGTTGACTCCGCTCAAGTAGGTTTCCCCAACCGACTGCAGAATACCAGCCAGTTCCACCCTATGGTGCGAAATAATTGGGGCACCTCGGACCGAGTACGAGGAGTTCTCGGACAGTACTACTCAGCGATTGAGCCGATCGACACATCTCAGGGATCTCTTCCGGGACTGCCACCCCAGGATCTAGTAAACTATTCGGCTGTATATTCCGATCCGGATGCTTATAAATACGTTCAAGACCAAAATATGGATGCAGACCTGTATGGACTCACTCAAGGAGGGAACGATGGCACAAATCTCATTTTTGATTATAGTGTACAGTCCGCCGATCCAACAGATCTAACCAGTGTTTATCCTTCCGTCCTTCACTTAGAGTTCTCCCAAGACGGCTGGGGCTCCGCGGGATATAACATAGCGTCCAATTATTCTCTTTACTATTTTGGAGGACCTCCTGGCTCGTTCGCTCAGGTGGCCACCCCTTGGATAACGAACAATTTAACTCGATATTTTGGCACTTCTTCTAATGCAGTTCCTGGAGCCCGCGTCGGCGGACCACTTCCCAGTGAGATTTCGGCGCTCTTGGATCAAGGATTACCGCTCCCCGGCACCCCCATTGAGGGAATTCTGTTCGACTCCAACTCCACAATATACGCCGACCACACTACGGAATTTTATCTTCCATCAAGTAATGCTTTGGTACGCCAAGCAGCAGGAGATGCCCTCGCCATTGAATCAACTTACGTGCAGTATGTTGACTCTGTTCCAGCACTAGAAACAGTCGTTAACAACCCGTCAGTACCAGAGCGGCTTATACCCAATGCTTACTACTTGCAGCTAGAGCTTCAGAATACCACCAATGTTCTCTTGGCCGAAGGCAGGTACGCCCAATCTTTAACTCTCGATTACAATGTCCCCTGGTTCGATAGCTCTACATCGGTTAATCAAGCGACGGAGAATAATAAAAAGAGGTTCTATGAGTCATACGCTCAAACTCTCAACACTCTTATCGTTGGAAGTCAAATCCAGGACGTCGCTGGCGCTCTTGAATCCAATCAGGACGTTTTTGTTCTCCATCGTGACCGCGAAGTACTTGATGAAAACGCGATAAACCCCTCCACAATTCCTTTTTATAATAAGATTATTATCCCCGCCCAGGGATCCGAAGGCAGAATCGAAGGTGTGTCTGGACTGGAGCAGCTGGCACTTACTGGTAACCCAGACACAATAGATCTTCTGCAGACTCAAACCATCAAAGCTCTACGCACCCTGATGTTCTCAGTTCCATTTGATAGCAACACACGACAGGTAAATAACGCCTCAGACAGTACGATCGCTACTTATACTAATACACCAAACAATCAATACCCAGTTGTCTACGACGTCGAGGACCTATTTGACGAGCTTAAAGAAAACGGAGCAGGTAAATACGCACCTGAAATAGAAAACGATGAGCCTATAAGTAATGCCTCCTCTTTGCACAATAGACCGCCAGCTAACGCAGTAATACAATCACCGATTGATCCGTCAGCCACCCAGACTATACCCCGAATAGAGATTAACCCCGATATCATAGCTGAGGAAGAGCAGTTTATGTCATTTGGCGAATCAGTTACACGAAATTATAAACAAACTTTGGAAGGAGAGTTTTGTCATACCGAAACTTTGTTGTTTGTTGTTAAAAAGTTCCGTGTTGAAGAGACCACAGATACTCTTGTACAAACTTTTTATTTTACTAATGTATTTGACAAGAAAGAAATAGTGTATTATGATTCTCAAATAAAAACACAACAAAAGTATCGCTATGAAATTCATCGAGTAGTTTATGTTTTTGGCACCGAGTACGAATATGTCACCACCCAGTTCTCCGGCTTTGAGTGGCTCAACCCAGCGGCAACACCAGCAGAGTCACAGTCGCCCCCTGGACCCGCCGCGCTCGCGCCGGCTGCCGGAGGTTTGGGACCCGCCGCGCAGAGCATGGGACATAACCCCTACTTGCAACCATATCAGCCGACACAGGGTCCTCAGACTCAACCGGTACCCTCGACCCAGCCAGCTGCCGGAGGTGTAGGACCCACCGCCCGCGGGATGGGGAATAACCCATACTTGCAACCATATCAGCCGACACAGGGTCCTCAGACTCAAGGGTCATATTCTACACCATCTGCAAACGCTAATGCCACTCCGCGTTCTTCAATGCGAGGAGGACCAGCATCCGTCCAGCCGTTATCTTCCACGCCGTCTGCAAACGCTAATGCCACCCCGCTTTCTCCACTGCGAGGGGGACCTGCCCAGACTACCCTCTATGCGCCCCCGCCCGGACCAAGTTCACAAACTTCCACACCCCCAAATCTTGGACCACTCGCCAACACACCCAGCAGCGTTGGCACGAACACAGCTGGGAATCTTCCCACGCCGTCCGCCGCGACTCCGACTGATCGACGCTTTGTGGCAACTTTACCCGTCAACCACGCGCCCAGCATGAAGGCATTATTAATCCCGCATGTGATAGGTGGGATTACCACTATTACGCAAGATAAGCCCCCGGTGTCTCCTAATCTTTCTTTCTACCCTTTCCGGGGAGTCAATAATCGAGTAAAGATGTTACTGCAGCCTTCAACTGGTATTCAAAGTGAAAAGCCGGTCGCCCTTCTAGAAAAAGACAAAGAGTTTTTTGAAGAGGAATATTTAGCTCAGACAGGAATTGAAAAGTCATATGGACAAATAACGGAACTTCAGTTTAGGTCGGACGACCCAGTGGACCTATACCAGCTTTTTAGACTACAGAGTCCTCCATCTTCTTATGAGGATTTTGAGAATTATGTCACTATAGATCCACGTATTGGCCGAGCCGGCTCCGCGATGGATATTATCCGTCCGAATCAAAAATATTATTATTGCGCCCGATCTGTCGATATTCATGGCAATATCTCCAACCCTACTCATGTCTATGAATTAGAGATGGTAGACAATGGAGGACAGATATTTTTACGGCAGCGCATATTTATGTTTGAGAGCATTCAACCACAATATACAAAATCAGGACGAAGATTTATCTACATAGAGCCGAGTCTCCAGCAATTAGCGCTTGAGCCTAATGCAGATCTTGGCACACCAAATATTAATAATCCCCCAAATTCTTCTATACTTGGAGCTAGCGGGGTAGAAAAAGTATGGAACAATACATACAAAATTAGGGTTACTAGCAAGAAGACAAACCGAAAACTAGACCTAAACGTAACATTTACTAATCCTGGGATAGTAAATCCTAGCGAATAAAGACATTTAAGACTATTTATATGAAGAGGACAATAGTATGGGATTCTTAGACAACTCCGGTGATATTATTTTAGACGCCGTTTTAACCGACCTAGGTCGCAAAAGATTAGCTGAAGGAAACGGCAGGTTCAGAATTGCCAAGTTTGCTTTGGGTGATGATGAAATTGATTATGGGCTGTACGACAAAGATAATAGTAATGGCTCAGCATATTACGATATCAATATTCTTCAGACTCCTGTTATGGAAGCTTTCACCAACAATATGTCCAGCATGAAATCACGCTTGATGTCTTATGCGGAAAATGATCTCCTCTATTTACCTGTTATTGTTCCAGCCACCACAATTGGCGGCTCCGGGTACTACAGCGGACTCGCAAGCTACATCGTGTTGGTCGATGAAGAAACAGTAAATGCCCTAACTACAGACAACAACAGCCTAGATGCTGGTCTTCTTAACGGTTACCGCCCTGACTTGGGCACAAACCTGCTGAGAACCGATCAAGGACTTGATACAAACGATCTCTCGGCAGACTCTATAATCAACCCCACCTTACTGGAAACACAGTATTTTGTGCAGATTGATAATCGTCTGGGCTTCCCTCGACCCGATTCTGGCGCCGTGGGCGCCGACGCGTTCAGTCCGACGAGCATCGATGATGATAATATCGCTACATATGTCTTTACAGCAAATGACGGTGCCAAGGTTGTCGAGAATATTTCTCCCGGAGCAGCCTCTGACATTGCAGGTCCTCGCGGTACCCGCGTTCATCTCAAGATTGGATCCAGCTTGGATCTCCGAACAAGCACCTTCCTGTTCACGCAGTTGGGAACACAGGGCGCGACAGACATTACCAGCGGCACCCAAACCTTGGCAGCCGCAAACTACATGTTTATTGATTCTACGGTCCGCGTCTCTGGAGTCTCTACAGGGTATACATTAGACATTCCGGTAAGGTTTGTAAAGAAGACAAGTTAATAAAAGGATATAGTAATGGCCACTTCATTTAAAACTTTTGACACCACAAAAGATTCAGTCGTAACGAGGAACCTTCTCCACGAGGCAATTCCAGTCACCGGTACTATTGTATCGGGAACTTATAACAATGTTGCGACTGCAGCAGAACATAATATTAAGAATTACTCTCACGGGATGTTCCAGTCAGTTTATGACTACCCCTACCTGAGTTCTTCCGCTAACCATATTTTCGATCTCACGGCAGGATATCCTGCTACGTCTAGTCTTTCTGGAACTAGCGCAACACACGTTCAGAACGCCAAAAAGATCAATATCTACAATCAAATGGCTCAGGTCCTGGCCGGCTTTGACGCCAATGGCTCGATCCGAGAGTTTGACGAAGATGGTGATTTGACAGGCGGCACCAAGATCGATGAGGCATATTTTATTAATATAACCCGTCTCCTTTCTAAGGATGAGATTAAGAAGGGCAGCTTCTCTTTAGCTATTGGTACTGGAGCTGATTTTGCAGCCCCGTGGACTTCTAAGCTAACCATTACTGACAAGAGCGGATCAAACGGTTATAAGGTTAATTCTCCTGCCGGCGAATATGGAATTCTCTATGCTACATGTTCGCTCCCTGGAATCGTCGACGAATCTAAATTTTCGACAGGCTCAGACGGTGGCATGTATGCGCCCGCAGGACTGGTTTATTATCAAGCTGGGGTAGCTGTGCTGTCGGCTTCTATATTTGGCAGCCTCCTGAACATGCCTGTAAGCATGAGTCTCACGGAGGGAGTAGGACCGCACCCTAGTGCATCCGTCTCACACTTCCTTACAAGCTCCGCCATTTCAGGCAACTGTGACGCTTTCCGTCATCGTATGCAAAATCTGGCATTCAATAACAGCACTGAGCTAAACTCTACTGTTTACTTCTGCCGCGCGAATAACACAGACTTCAATTATTCCAGCAACCCAACTTATCTGAGTCAGAGCAAGATGGTGGTAAAGAATAATTCACAGGATGTGCCCGTATCATACGTTACCTCGGTAGGACTATACTCGGCTGATAACGAATTGTTGGCAACAGCTAAACTGTCGGAGCCCCTAAAGAAGGATCCAGCCACTGAATTCACTATTCGTGTTCGACTAGACTACTAGTAAAGTGATGTGGTCACGGCATGCCTTACTATAAGTTTAAGAAAAACGATGTTTATCGTAATGTACTAAAGACCTTTCCAAGTGTTAAATTTCTAGTCTATAACGGATCAGCCTACTATAATAATGTTCCCAATATATCGGGAGCTTTTGCGGACCCAATCCGACTTACTGACGCCGGGAATGTTTCACTTTATGAGATGAATGTGGACCGTGTTAGTTCTTCTACCGGTAGATTTATAGGTCCAGCTGAGGTAGGCGACGGTATTCCTGGAATTCCCGATAATGGTCTCATCTTCTCATTTGTTGAGAAGAACGGGTCTCGAATAGGTTACCGCACGTTAGCGTCTACAGCTAGCTGGAATGAATCTCTGTATGGCACGCCAATCTACGGCGCCTATCCATACACATCAAGCATCTCGAAGGAGTACTATTCAAGTATTACCCCCCGCTCCGCCAGCGCTCCCATAATAACAAATGGACATAGAACTGGTTCCGTATCACATCTCTTAGCCCTCAAAAATACCATCAATCACTATAATTATATCAATCCTGAGTTTGAGTATTCCAGTAGTGTCCGGGACTTTAACTCTATGGATCTCGGACTGATTAGTATTCCCACAATCTTCTATGGATCTGCCATTAAAAAGGGCTCCATTAATCTTAGATATTACTTAAACGGCGCTCTCTTAGCCCAGGCAAAAGACGAGAACCAGGATGGTGTGCTTTATTCTACGTATGGCACCACATCAGGAAGTAAGGTTGGATTAGCCCTCTATAATGAAGGCTTCCTTATCCTTACAAGTTCAGAGAAGCTCTCCACCGACGGCTCTAGTAAAGCCAACTACACGACCCCATTGTCAACAGATTTTCCTAAGTGGGTATATTTTGCACAGTCCCTGTCAGGCTCGGTCCTAGGTGACGATGGTCCTGGCGGAGGCGCGGGACCAGATCCTGCTGCTGGACCCATAACGGTCCCTAACGCGTCATTCATCATGGAAATGAGTGGAACTACGCATACACCAACTCTGACTATGTTTGCCTCCGCTCAAAAAGGACAGCTCAACCAATCTTCGAATCCTACCTTTACTGCTTATACAACGAATAATTTTGCCGCCTCAAGCTCTAAAGCATACATCGAAAATGATCAGATGACAATTAAGAACGTTGTTAGTTCTGCCTATGCAGATCCCACCGGGTCTTTTGAAAAGACTACTTACATTTCCAAAGTTGGGGTTTATGATAAAAACAAGAACTTAATTGCGATCGCTAAAGTGGCCACACCTGTCCGTAAAACCGTTGAGAGAGATTTTACCTTTAAAATTAAATTAGATCTTTAGTATAATAATATCCATGCGAGAAGAAATAATACAAGATATTTATCGAGCAATTCGAGACGCCTATAATCAAGATATTAAGGGAATATTCCGCGAGAAGAATACCGTGATCTTCACTAGGGGAGATAAGAAAATATCTGTTAGTTTTAGGATAAAGATAGAAGACTCCGAATGTCTGCAAACGATTGATACACTGTGACTAAGCCTCACATCAATCGTTCGAGGCACATATATAAAACTCTGACTTGGCGCCTCATTGGCACTTTGGACACAGTATTACTGGGATGGATTGTTTCGGGCGATCCCGCGGTAGGGCTTACTATTGGCTCCTTGGAATTAGTAACAAAAATGATACTATATTATTTGCACGAACGTGTGTGGTATAGAGTAGATTTTGGAGTAAAAAGAGAACAATGATTTTAGGATTAGATATATCAACCAGCATCACTGGCTACACGGTACTGGATTATGAAGGCAACATTCTTGCCTGCGATCATATTGATTTGCGCAAAGAGAAGAGTTTCTTTCGGAAAATAGAGATCGTCAGTAGTCGCCTTGAGGTTATAAATGAAGAGTATGAGATAGAACAAGTATATATCGAACAATCTCTTCAATCGTTCCGTTCAGGCTTTTCGTCAGCACAGACTTTATCGCTTTTGTCAAAAATCAATGGTATTGTTTCGTGGTTGTGTTATAATATGTTTTATGGCGAACCCAAATACCTCGCCGCTACCTCCGCCCGCAAGCTATGCGGCATCAAGATCCCCAAGGGACAGAAGGCAAAAGCTGTTTCTTTGCAGTTTGTTGTTGACAACGTCCCTGGCTTTGATGTACAATACACTAGATATGGAAATCCAAAGGCTGGCTACGCTGACCGGTCGGATAGCTATGTCATAGCAAGGGCAGGCTGGATCAGTGAAAACGAAGAAACTCAAGATACTAACTAATGTTCTCGGACATTCTTACCGATCCAACAATGAGTATTTATTTGCTTGCCCTTATTGCAAGCATCACAAGCGTAAGTTTTCTGTCAACGTAGAAAAAGGCTACTACAAGTGCTGGGTCTGCGACACCCGCGGCAAAAACATCTATCGCGTCATCCGACGCTTCGGGACAAACACTGACAAGTCACAGTGGCGCGAACTAACAACTGAGATTAATTTTGATCAGCTAGAAGATCTCTTCGGCGAGAAGATTGAAGAGAAGCAGATCCTGGATATGCCAGAAGGATTTATTTCCTTGGCCGCCAAGGATATCCCACCGACAGGCTTCGCAGCGCGCAACTACCTTCGTAAAAGAGGAATCAGCAAGCAAGACATCGTATGGTGGAAGATGGGATATTGTTCTCAGGGCGATTATGAAGGTCGCATCATTATTCCTTCTTTTGATGACGAGGGGGACTTAAACTATTTCATCTCTCGGTCGTATGATAAGAAAGCTTATCCTAAATATAAGAACCCACCGGCTAGCAAGAATGTTGTCTTTAATGATCTGTTTGTCGACTGGACCTCAGATATCATTTTAGTCGAGGGAGTCTTTGATGCGATTCTAGCAGGTCGGAATGCAGTTCCAATCTTGGGATCTACATTAAATGAGCACTCGGTTCTGTTGCGTAAGATCGTTAAAGAAGATGCCGGTGTGTATATCGCATTGGATCCCGACGCGACTAAAAAAGAACTAGAGATTATTAAAACACTATTGGATTTTGATATTGAAGTGTGGAAAGTAAATATCGGAGACCACGAAGATGTTGGGTCGATGAAAAAAGCCGACTTTCAGAAAAGCCTCGAAAATGCTACTCTTATCACATCAGACAACTATTTATTGTTGACGCTTGCAATGTCTGTCTAGGAGCACACGATGAAATTGATAATGGAAAATTGGAAGAGCTTCTTGACGGAAGCGGATTTCGACACTGCATTACGCAAGTCCGATCCAAAACTACCGGCTATTTTTAAACTTTGGCGCACCGCACCCGCAGCCGAAGCCCGGGCAGCACGAGATGCATTGGCAAAGGAACTGGGTAACGCTCGTTATGGGCGTATGCTAACTTGGCTCCGTGATGAATCATCGCGACCCATGGCTGGAGCCGACGATCGTCAGGGACACTATGTTAAGTTCTTAAATTTTATGAAACAGGACGGCAGGAAATGAAAATTTCAGCAGCTCGTCTGAGGCAGATTATCAAGGAAGAACTCTTTTATCGAGACTTCCACCGCGAGAGTCGGGAACTGCAAGAAGCTGAGAAAGCCAAGGACGAAAGGATCTCACGGAAGATCGCCTATCTTATGGATAAAGAAGGAAAGCCTAGAGACCAGGCTGTAGCAATTGCTCACTCAATGGAAGAGCGCGGAGAATTAGAATGAAAATAAGTAAACAACGACTCATAGAGATTATCAAAGAAGAGCTATCCACTTTTGAGGAAGCTTGGGATCATGATGATGAACGCGACATGGAAATAGAAGAGGCTACTCTTGACGGCGCCGCCGATGGTGCAGCTGGCAGAGAACCCACTCCTCCTCGCAGCTTCGCAGATAGGTTTTATATGGAAGCCTACAAGGATGCTTTCAACCGTACTGCTGGCACCCGGGCGAAGAAATCGCGACAGGGACTCAAGCGCCGCGCTAGCGACCTTGAACGACAAAAGAAACTAAGGTATAAAAACTAATGAAAATTACTAAAACAAGATTAAAAGAGATTATCCGCGAAGAGCTTGTTCGTGAAGGGAAGCGAACACGTATGTCGATGCCTGCTCTATCCGACGATGACTTCGAACCTGACCTTCCCACTTGGGAAGGCGAACCCTTCGGTGAGTATGACCTTGATGCAGAGAACGAGAAAGCCGGACTAGGTGACCTCCAGACGGAACCCCGACACGAAGGCGGCACTCCGGAGGAGCGACTGCTAAACAAACTCTTGATCGTTTCAAACATTGGCGTCGGAGAAGGCGGAGCCGCCGCAGCAAGGAAGCTCGGTTTGGACGGAGACGAAGAAGTCATTGCCTATCTGGACAGCCTGCTGGGCAACCAGATGTATAAGGAGTCCGGACTGGAGGAGAGCATTACTCCCGGAGTACAGAAGTTGATGGATCACTACCCAGACTCAGCAGCCAAGATTAGGGAACTCGCTGGTAATGGTTATCGTGCGAGTGAAATCAAACGAATGCTGAACTTGGGGTACAGAGGGTAATAAAATGAAGATCTCCAAAACCAGATTGTTAGAAATCATTCAAGAGGTCATAGGAGACTATGAGTTCGGCACAGGAACAGTGATAGCCCCTCGCGGTCGGAAAACCACGAAGATCAATGTTCCTTTAGATAAGACCGTGCGCACTCGTAAGCGTACGCCCCCCGCAGATCAGTCTAAGCGCATCACACCGCCTCTTCCTGGCGAAGAGCAAGAGATCGGATCCCGAGAGACGCTCCGCACCGGACATTGGTATGTGGGCAGTGATATGGGCGTTGATAAGGTTTCAAAAGCTGATGCTAAGACTCCAGAAGAAGCATTGGCTGCAGTTGAAACTGCCGGCCGCGTCAATGTGTACGACGGTAGCCCAGTTGATAACCCGAAGCCAGTGCTCTCTAAATAATAAAAATATTATAGGATAACCAAAAGCATGAAGATTTCAAAAGCAAAACTACGACAGATCATCAAGGAAGAAATATCGCAAGCACTGGATGGAGAACGCATCGAGCCAAATGTGGTTTATTTTTGGAGCATTCTAGAGCCGGCGCCGGTTCTAGGCCCCCAGGGCGCTGACGAAGATCGCCAGTATTTAATAGGAAGCAAGGGAAAGCCTATGGTGGTTGCGGTCGTCGGACCTGCTAACAAGTCAAGTTGGACACACAGCCGCCACAACTCAGCGCGACTCTTCAGGAAAGAGTTTGGCTATGATAGTCGGGATGAGAATATGAGACTAGTCGCCGGACCCACGCCTCAGCAAAACGCACGCCCCTCCCCGGAAGGATTTGAGTTGGTAGGCGAAGACCATTGGCGCCCCCTTGAGGAATAATAAAAGTCAAAATAATCCTTGACACCACCCACACATCCTGTATACTAGTAACATAGATTAGGGGATAACTACGTGTATAGAATCGCACACATTGCGGACACGCATATAAAAAACTTAAAATTTCA
>UEXM01001789.1_pt1 | contig 16790 bp, 17 predicted proteins | sample 1796661 | NCBI WGS metagenome assembly UEXM01 (sample SAMEA4772469, study PRJEB27181) | metagenome | reverse complement strand
CCAGCGCCCACACGAATTACTTGGTTAACTTTTTAAAGAGCGTTTGAGCTGTTGCTCAATCAAGGTGGCGTATTCTACATCGTTCCGCCGCCTTGTCAACCGTTTATCTGAAGAATTTCAAAACTCACTTTCTTCAACACTTTCAAACAGTTGCCCCTCGAATCCGGAGCCGCCTAACCGGCCTGCCCCTCGAAGGAGATGCGCATTCTACAGACCTGCCCGAAGGTGTCAACGACCATTTCTGAAAATCTTCAAATTCACCCGATATCGGTCACGCAGTGACCAATACACGGGCAATCTTCTTCTTTCCGGCCTGAATCACGCAGTCATCACCCTCAACAAAGGCGCGCTCGCCCTCAAACTGCTGACCATCCACAAACACCGCTCCCCGGCCGAGTACATCCCGGGCAGCAGCACCATTCTTGACCAGACCGGCCAGGCGCAGAACGGCAGCCATAGGAATCTCCGACTGCCCCTCGAGGGACACTTCCACCACCGGCACGTTTTCCGGAATCTCACCAAGGGCAACGCGATTGCCGGCAGACTTGTGCGCAGACTTCGCCGCGTCGGCATCGTGGAAGCGCGTGATGATTTCCTCGGCCAGCAGTTTCTTGAAGTCCTGGGGATTGGCTCCCGCCTCAACCTGCTGACGGAACTCGCTGACCTCTTCAAGAGGACGGAAGCTCAGCAGCTCGAAGTAGCGCCACAATAACTGATCCGGCATGGACAGCAGCTTAGTATACATCTCGCCGGGAGCGTCATTTACCCCAACGTAATTACCCAGCGACTTTGACATCTTCTGAACACCGTCCAGACCCTCCAGAATCGGCATGGTAAGAATTGCCTGCGGCGCCTGACCGTAATGCTTCTGCAGAATCCGACCCATCAACAGATTGAACTTCTGGTCAGTACCTCCGAGTTCCACATCCGCTTCCAACGCAACCGAGTCGTAGCCCTGCACCAACGGATAGAGGAACTCGTGAATCGCGATGGACTGCTCTGCCCGGTAGCGCTTGGTGAAGTCATCCCGCTCCAGCATTCGCGCCACCGTATACTGACCGGCCAGGCGAATCATGTCGGCGGCGGTCATTTTGCTCATCCACTCGGAATTGAAAACCACCCGGGTCTTGGCGGGATCCAGAATCTTGAAGACCTGCTCTTTATAGCTGACCGCGTTATCGGCAACCTGCTGCTCGGTCAGCGGAGGACGAGTTGCGCTCTTGCCGGTGGGATCACCAATCATTCCGGTGAAGTCACCTATAAGGAAGATGACCTCGTGACCCAGATCCTGGAATTGCCGCAGCTTGTTGATAAGAACCGTGTGCCCGAGGTGAAGATCCGGCGCCGTGGGGTCGAAACCGGCCTTGATCCGGAGGGGACGCCCTTCCTTCAACTTTGCCACCAGGTCGTCTTCCGGAATCAACTCGTCAACGCCACGCTTGATAATGGCCAACGCCTCATCGATAGATGCCATGAACTACTCGTCCCTAGGTTTATCCAAAAAGATTCTGACAGTTACAGACTTCAACAAAAGAAATCTGTGAGTTACCTGAAGCCTTGATACATTAGAGGCGCTCAGATTTTGTACAATGCCGAGCATCAAGGGCGACGTATTATAACAATGACGTCACCAGAAATCCGGCGGGTAACGCGGCAACCGTAATGTTTCGCGCTGTCCCGCATGCTTTTTATACGGTAATCTGTTGGACTATACTTGAACAACAGCTTTAATTAGGTAGTTCAACCTACCGGAATGCCGATTAAAACGGGTATCACACGTGCTGAAAACGCTTCCCAAAACACACATCACCATTGCCGCTGCTGCGACCGTGGTTGTGACCGCCGCCATTCTCATGAGCCCGAGCTCCGAGGTCGAGGCCAAGCGGATGTCCTATTCCCTGGATCTGAATGGCAATGGCGTCCAGCAGGCCTCGCCCAAAGACACCCGTGCGCCCGCAGAGCCCGACGCCGACGTTGAGCGCGCCAGCGACGAGCGCTCCTCGCCGGTGACCGCGCAGGAGGAAACCGCCAGTGTCGATGTGGCCGAAGACACCACGCCGGCTCTGCAATGGCAGGAGCACAAGATCAAGTCCGGGGATACCCTGTCATCCCTGTTCCGGGATGCCGGATTCAACGATGGCATCATGCTCAAGGTCATTCATGGCGAGGGCGAAGCGGACAAGCTCCAGCGCCTCTATGCTGGCGAGACCATTGCCTTTGCCACCGATAGCGAAGGCGACCTGCAGGCCATCGAGCTCAAGCGCAGCCTGCTCGAAAGCCTGAAAATCGCCAGAACAGAGGGCGGCTTCGAAGGTGAAACCGTCGTCAGAGAGCCGGAAGCACGCCCGGCCTTTGCCACCGGCATTATTGACGGATCTCTTTATGTGGCCGCTCGCGAGGCCGGCATGAGCGACCGACTGTCGATGGAACTGGCGGGCATTTTCGGTTGGGACATCGACTTTGTTTATGACGTTCGCAAGGGTGACCAGTTCGAGGTCATTTACGAAGAGCTCTACCTGGACGGAGAAATGTTCGATACCGGACGCATTCTGTCTGCCCGCTTTGTGAACCGGGGCAAGGAAAACATCGCGCTACTGTACACCGACAGCAATGGCGACAGTGACTATTTCGCGCCGGATGGCGGCAGCATGCGCAAGGCGTTCCTGCGCACCCCCATCAATGCGCGGGTGTCATCACCGTTCAACAAGCAGCGCCGGCACCCGGTACTGGATGTGGTCCGTCCCCATGAAGGTACCGACTACGCTGCGCCTCCGGGCACGCCCATCAAGGCTGCCGGTAACGGGCGCGTTCATTTTGCCGGGTGGAAAGGCGGCTATGGCCGCACCGTTATCCTCTCCCATGGCGACAACATCACGACGCTCTATGCGCACATGAGCCGACTCGGCAAGGGCATCAAGAACGGCACGCGGGTGAAACAGGGTGAAACCATCGGCTATGTGGGCTCATCCGGCATGGTCACCGGGCCGCACCTGCACTACGAGTTCCACGTGAATGGCGTGGCGCGCAATTCACGGACTGTGGATTTGCCGGACGCGACGCCAGTGCCGAAATCCGAAATGGCCCGTTTCCGCCAGTTTGCTGATCAGCAGGTTGCCCAGTTCGAAGTCTATCGCGACGGCACCCAGCAACTCGCTCTCGCCCGCGAAGACTGACTTCATGGCAATGTGGCTTGGACTGATGTCGGGCACCAGCATGGATGGCATTGATGCCGCGCTGGTGTCCTTCGCCGACAACCGCATCCTGATCCACGCCACTCACAGCACCCCCTACCCCGATGCCCTGCGCCAACGCCTGATTCAGCTGTCCCAGAATCATGGCACGCCCGACGATATCGGGGAGCTGGACCACTGCGTTGGCGACCTGTTCGCCCAAACGGCCAGCAAAGCCATCGAAAATGCCGGAGCAGCGCCCACCGACGTGCAGGCGATTGGCAGCCACGGCCAGACCATTCGCCATCAGCCCCTCGGCACCGCGCCTTTCTCGATGCAGATTGGAGACCCCAACCTGATTGCTGAACGCACGGGCATTACCACCGTGGCAGACTTTCGCCGTCGTGACATGGCGGCGGGTGGACAGGGCGCGCCGCTGGTGCCTGCCTTCCACAAGGCCTTCTTTGGCTCAGACACGGAAGACCGCTGTATTCTGAATCTCGGCGGCATCGCCAACATCAGCTGGCTGCCCGGAAACCCCCATGACCGGGTTATCGGCTTCGATACCGGCCCGGCCAACGCACTGATGGATGCCTGGTGCCAGCTGCACACAGGGCGCCCTTTCGATGACGATGGTCACTGGGCGCAAGAGGGTATCGTTCACCAGGCGTTATTGGGGGACATGCTGTCGGACGGTTATTTCTCCCGCCCCGCACCGAAAAGCACCGGCAAGGAAAAGTTCAATCTGGAGTGGGCAAAAACCCTGGCGCACCGCCATCCGGAGGTGTCCGCGGAGGATGTTCAGCGGACATTGCTGGAGCTGACGGTGGTGTCCATTGCCCGGCAACTACCGCAATCACCGGAGATGACGATCTTCGCCTGTGGCGGCGGTACGCGCAACAGCTTCCTGATGCGCGAGCTGCGGCGAACCTGCAGCCCGCTGACACTGTCATCAACGGCGGATCTTGGCCTCGACCCGCAATGGGTCGAACCGGTCGCCTTCGCCTGGCTGGCAAAACAGACACTGGAAAGGCGCTCCGGCAACCTGCCCGAGGTTACCGGCGCATCCGGGGAGAGGATTCTGGGCGCGGTCTATTTCGGCTGATCAGATGGAGAACGAGCTGCCGCAGCCACAAGTGGAGCTGGCGTTCGGATTTTTCACCACGAACTGGGAACCCTGAAGCCCTTCGGTGTACTCCACCGTCGCGCCCACCAGGTATTGATAACTCATCGGATCGACCAGCAGGGTGACACCCTCTTTTTCGATGGCGGTGTCTTCTTCATCCTGACTTTCATCGAAGGAAAAGCCGTACTGGAACCCGGAACAGCCGCCGCCGGTCACAAAAACACGCAGCTTGAGATCAGAGTTGCCCTCTTCCTCAATCAATTCACGCACTTTCGCTACCGCGCTGTCGCTTAGGAACAGCGGTATGGCCATCTGCTGCTGAACTACACTCAAGTCCGCCTCCGGGTTAATACAGGTGTGATGCCCGTGATTATGGTATTCCTGACTAAAACAATCAACTATTCCGCACCGGTGACCGGGTCGGTCTCCTCGGCCGCCGCGGAATCGCGCACTGACGGTTCCTTTCGGGTGTCCTTGGTCAACAGCCCGATGGGCTCACGCTGGTGCACCAGGTTACCGTTAACCGAGGCACCCATCGCCATTTCGATCAGGTTGTAATACACGTTGCCGTTGATGGAGGCTTTCTCCGCCAGCTCCAGGTGAGCTGAGGCATAGACATCACCGTGCACAGTGCCGTTGATAATCACGTGAGGCGCAACTATATCCCCGGCAATCTCACCCACCTCGGATACGCGCAGCACCGCATCGCTGCCCTCTTCCGCAACCACCTTGCCCCGAACGCGGCCGTCAACATGAAGGCCACCGGAAAAGTGCACATCACCTTCAACGGTCGTGCGTGAGGATACCAGTGTGTCAAAGTGCCCGGTTGGGCGGCGCGGCTTCTGCTTTTTCTTTCCGAGCATGTCAGTTCTCCGTTAGGTCTTTCCAATCAAATGTACGTTCCGCCTGGGTCGACTTCTGCCCCTGCGATTTGGCCACGATCTGCACTTCCTCGGGCTCAAAATCCGGCGGCACTTTCAGCAGACCCTCTATATCCTGAAAGTAGCGGAAGCGGAATTTTACACCGAGATCGTCGATATCGTCCGAGAGGTCCCGCAGCGCGATCACCTCTTTCTCATCGTTGCGGGTGCCGATCACATTGACTGCAACAACACCCGATATATAGCTTTTGTTATTGCCAACCTGAGTCAGCACCACCTTGAAATTGTAGCCATCCCCCTGACGATCCTGCTGGAGCGAAAGCCGGTCCACCTGCAACCCCTTGCTGGTTTCCGAGGGCGCCATGATGTTCTTGTAGAACGTCAGGTCTGCCTTTAACGACGCAATCTGCGTTTCCAGATTCACGATGGATCGCCGCGCCTGGTTCAATGCCTGCTGATCAATGGTGCGCCCGCGGTCGAGATTGGTGAGCTGCTGGGAGGCGTTGCGGTATTTATCCCGAAGCTCCTCGACCTGCTGCTCCAGCTGGTCCCGCGAGTCCTCCACCGATGAAAAGCGGAAACCGCCCTGGGCCAGACCGGTGGCATAACCACCCACCGCTGCAGCCACTGAAAATGCCAGCAGGATCAACGAACGCCTGAGCCGATACCCCGGGCGGTGGCGGATGACAACGTATTCTTCCGCTGGTTTTTTCTGTTCACTCACCGGAAGATCCTATGGCAGCAGGGCGGGCGCTTTCAGCCCGAGCGTTTCGTCCAGGCCGAACATGATGTTCATGTTCTGCACCGCTTGCCCTGCAGCCCCCTTCACCAGATTGTCGATGACGGAGGAGATGATCACCACATTGCTGTTTTCCTGGCGGTGCAGCGCCATACGGCAGTGGTTTGCTCCGCGCACGCTGCGTGTTTCCGGATGACTGCCAAAGGGCATGACATCCACAAACGGCTCATCGCGGAAGCGATCCTCATACAGCGCCTGCAGCCGGTCAAAATCCGCCGGATTTCGCAGCTCGGCGTACAGCGTTGCCTCGATACCGCGAATCATCGGAATCAGATGGGGCACGAAGGTGATGCCCACAGGTCCGCCTGCTGCCTGGGTCAGGCCCTGGCGGATTTCAGGAAGATGCCGATGGCCGGAGGCGCCGTAGGCCTTGAAGCTCTCACCAATCTCACCGTGCAGCATGCCGATCTTGCCCTGACGGCCAGCACCGCTGGCACCGGATTTGGCATCGGCAATCAGCCGCGACGGGTCCACCAGATCGTTTTCCAGCAGGGGCAGGAACCCCAGCTGGACGGCGGTCGGATAGCATCCGGGGTTTGCCACCAGCTGTGCCGTGCGCACCTGATCACGCACCACTTCCGGCAGACCGTAGACCGCCTGGGCGGCCCAGTCCGGGCTTTCATGGGCCATACCGTACCAGTTTGCCCAGACGTCCAGATCCCGCAGGCGGAAGTCAGCGGACAGATCCACCACCCGGGTACCCGCCGCCATCAGCTCGGGAATCATCCGCATGGCAACGCCATGGGGCGTGGCAAAGAACACCAGATCACAGGCAGCCAGCGTGTCGGCGTCGGGCTCGGAGAACGCCAGATCGTAGTGGCCGCGGAGGTTCGGATACATCTCTGCAACCGGCATGCCCGCCTCGGAGCGGGATGTAATGCAGCTCACCGTCACGTCGGGGTGAACCGCCAGAATTCTGAGTAGCTCCACACCGGTGTAGCCGGTTCCGCCTACTATGCCTACTTTTATCACCTGTCACTCCCGCTGGCATCGGTTTGTGTAAAATCGAGTCAATTCTGACCCGCTAGTCTAACATGATAAACCAAGGACTTATTGCAGCCGGGCAGGCGAGCATTACAATAACCCCAGATCCATCCACTACCGGAACTCCGGCGCCCATGCGCAACCTCTGGCACCAGATCACAGAGAACCTGATTCCCGTCTTCCGTCGCAGGCTCTCCGGCGTGGACGCCCTGCCCCAGCTGGCCGTATTGGGATTGCTGTCCGGCCTGATCACCGGCGGCGTCATCCTGGTGTTTCGTCTGGCCATCGAGTGGCCCCTCGAGTATTTTCTGCCCGGCGATGGCTCCGAGTCGTTCGAGCAACTGGACATCCTCACCCGCGGCCTGCTGCCATTGGCCGGCGCCCTTACCCTCGGCCTGTTTCTGCACCGGCTGGCGACCCACGACCGCAAGGTGGGGATTGTCCACGTTATGGAACGCCTTAACTATCACCAGGGCTATATTTCGGTGCGCAGCGCCATCGTGCAATTCACCACTGGCGTGGCGACGGTGGTGACCGGACAATCGGCCGGCCGTGAGGGACCGGCTGTGCACCTGGGGGCGGCCTTCTCCAGCCTGATGGGGCAATGGATGAGGTTGCCCAACAACAGCATCCGCACGCTGGTGGCCTGTGGTTGTGCGGCAGCCATTTCCGCATCCTTCAACACCCCTATCTCCGGCGTGATTTTTGCCATGGAAGTGGTGATGATGGAATACACCATTGCCGGTTTCACCCCGATCATTCTTGCTGCCGTGAGCGCGGCCATCGTTACCCAGGCCATGTACGGGGCAGAGCCGGCCTTCAGCGTACCGGCACTGACCATGAACTCACTGGTCGAGATTCCCTGGATTCTGGCCATTGCAGTCATCATCGGCGTCGCGGCCGCCGTCTTCATTCAGCTGGTGGATACCATGGGGCGCTATCACCACCGCCCGGTTCTGTTGCGAATTGCGGTGTGCGGGTTGCTGATGGTGCCGTTTGCCATCGTGGTGCCGGAGGTCATGGGCATCGGCTACGACACCGTGGATATGGCCATTAACGGCCACCTGGCGTTCTGGTTATTGCTGGGCGCCGGTATTGCCAAACTCATTATCACAGCGCTGACCATAGGTCTGGGCATGCCCAGCGGCGTGATCGGTCCAACCATCTTCATGGGCGCGACCCTGGGCGGTGCCATGGGGCTGATTGGCGCACAGATTGCGCCAGACACGGCTTCCTCGGTGGGCTTTTATGCCATGCTCGGCATGGGCGCCATGATGGGTGCGGTGTTGCAAGCGCCCCTGGCCGCGCTGATGGCCCTGATGGAACTGACACGAAACCCCAACATCATGCTGCCGGGCATGTTGATCATTACCACCGCCAGCCTGGTCACCAGCGAAGTGTTTGGCAAGAAGTCACTGTTTCTGACGATCCTGAAAAGCCAGGGCCTGAGCTACCAGAATTCCCCCATCATCCAGGCGCTGCGGCGGGTATCCGTGGGCGCCATCATGGATCGGAGCATTCTGCGCACCGAACGCCACCTGAGCATCAACGAGGCACGAAAAATCCTCAAGTCCGAACCCAAGTGGCTGGTCGTCGAGGGCAGCAGCGGGCCGACCGCACTGATGCCCGCGGTTGATCTCGCCCGCTACCTGGAGGATGCCGACACGTCAGCCACCGGGGAGGACGCCGAGCTACAGGAACAGCTTGATTTGATGGATATCCCGGCCAACCGGCGGGACATTGCAGCGGTGCAGTACCAGGCCACGCTGGAAGAAGCATTGGACGAATTTGACAAGACCAACGTAGAAGCGCTTTATGTGCAGCGCCACGTCGCTCCGATGATTCAGCGGGTGTACGGCATCGTGCTGAAATCCGACATTGAAAGCTATTACCAATACCGACGGAGTTAAACCATGCTTTGGGTCAAAGCCCTCCACCTGATCTCCATGGTGTGCTGGTTCGCGGGCATTTTTTACCTGCCGCGGCTGTTTGTGTACCACGCCGCCTGCGAGGACGCCCCCGGCCGCGAGCGCTTCAAAATCATGGAACGCAAACTGTACCGGGGCATTACCACGCCCTCGATGGTTGCCACCGTCATTTTTGGCGTCTGGCTGATCAGCTATAATGCCAGCGGTTATTTCAGCCAGGGCTGGATGCACGCCAAGCTGTTGTTGATCGCTGTACTGATCGCCTACCATTTCTATTGCGGCCATCTGGTCAAGGTGTTCCGGGATGACCAGAATACCCGCAGTCACGTATTCTACCGCTGGTTCAACGAACTCCCTGTGCTGATTCTTGTTGCCGTGGTCATTCTGGCCACGGTCAAGCCGTTTTAGATCAACAACCCGTTCCGAGGAGCTGTACCATCAAACGTCATTCCCGCCCCCAGGTATTGATTCTGTCAGGCCTCGACCCCTCGGGTGGCGCTGGCATCCAGGCAGACATCCAGGCCGTCACCGCGCTTGGGTGCCACCCGCTGCCGGTGATTACCTGCCTGACCGTACAGGACACCCGCAACGTCTATGGCGCGGAGGCGGTGGATGCCGATCTGATTCGCCGGCAACTGGCGTGCATTGCGGCCGACGCACCGATTCACGCCATAAAAACCGGCGCTCTGGGCAATGCCGCGGTGGTTGACGTGCTGGTCGAGTTTCTGGAACAGCACCCTGATATTCCACTGATCACCGACCCGGTCATCAAAGCGGCCGGTGGCGGGGACCTGGCCGATGACGCGCTCATCGGTGCCATGAAGGATCGTTTGTTTGGTGTGGCCGAGATGATTACCCCGAACGGCATCGAACTGGCCCTGCTGGGGGGCAGTGAAAGCGCGGCGGAGGCAGCCAGTCAGCTGTTGGCCGCGGGCTGCCGTTCGGTACTGGCGACCGGGGGCCATGGAGAAGGCCCGCAGATCGTCAACACCCTGTTCAGCGCCACCGGCGACCCCATTCACTGGCACATCGAGCGGGTCGGCGGTGAATACCATGGCACCGGCTGTACTTTGGCGGCGGCGATCGCGGCGGGTCGGGCGGCCGCACTGTCGCCTCGGGCCGCCATTTCCCAGGCGCAGAATTTCGTGAATCGCGCAATACTCCATGCCCTGGAAGTTGGCAAAGGCCAGCCCGTGCCGGATCGCGGCATTCCCTGGGAGCGCTGACCACGTCATGCCAACCATCTTTAACAAGGGCCTCAATCCGGGGCTGTACGCCATTACCGACAGCGACCTGCTGCCGGATGACCGGTTGCGACCCGCGGTTGAGGCAGCATTGCGCGGGGGCGCGGTACTGGTGCAGTACCGGGACAAACGCAGCTCAGATACCGTGCGCCTGAACCAGGCACGAGATCTGGCGGCTATCTGCCGTAACGCCGGGGTGCCGCTGATCATCAATGACGACCCGGTGCTGGCAAAACGGGTCGCCGCCGGCGGCGTGCATCTGGGCCAGAGCGACCAGGCGCTGAGCGATGCGCGGCAACTGCTGGGCGAGACAACCATCATCGGGGCTACCTGTCACGGTGATCTGGCGTTGGCCAGGGCCGCGGTAAACGACAGCGCCGATTATCTTGCTTTCGGGCGCTTTCATGGCTCCAGCACCAAACCCAATGCGCCGGCGGCCGACAGCGCCATTCTCGCGCAGGCGCGCTGCCTGCAACGTCCGACCACGGCAATCGGCGGCATTACCATCGACAATGGTGCCGCCCTGATCAAAGCCGGTGCTGACCTGCTGGCGGTGGTCGGCGGCCTGTTCGCCGGCGACCCTTTGCAAACCGAACAGCGAGCCCGTGAATTTACCCGTCTGTTTGCAGCCCATCACCCGCTGTTCCGGGCGCCGACTGTTACCAACGCTACGACGACACGCAATCAGGAGTCCTGACACCATGAACCACTCTGAAACGCTTTTTGCAGAGGCACAGAAATACATTCCCGGCGGCGTGAACTCGCCGGTGCGGGCCTTCCGCGGCGTTGGCGGCACCCCGGTTTTCTTCAAGCATGCCGAAGGCGCCTACCTGTATGACGAGGATGACCGCCGCTACATCGATTACATCGGCTCCTGGGGGCCGATGATCCTGGGTCATTCCAATCGGGTGATCAAGGACGCACTCCACGCCCAGGTGGATCTGGGTATCGGCTACGGTGCCCCCACCGCCATCGAGACTGAAATGGCCAAGAAGGTGTGTGAACTGGTGCCCTCGATCGAGCTGGTGCGCATGGTGAACTCCGGTACCGAAGCCACCATGAGCGCCATTCGCCTGGCCCGCGGCTACACGGGCCGCGACAAGATCGTAAAATTCGAGGGGTGCTACCACGGCCACGTGGACTCACTGCTGGTCAAGGCCGGCTCAGGCGCGCTGACCCTCGGCGTGCCCAACTCCCCGGGCATCCCCGCCAGCCTGGCCGAACACACCCTGACGCTGAATTACAATGACATCGACCATGTGCGGGAGACCTTTGCCGCCCGGGGCGATGAGATCGCAGCCATCATTGTCGAGCCGGTAGCCGGCAACATGAACTGTATTCCGCCGGTACCGGGGTTCCTTGAGGCACTGCGCGAAGTGTGTGACGCACACGGCACGGTGCTGATCTTTGACGAGGTGATGACCGGGTTCCGCATTTCCCTCGGCGGCGCCCAGGGCTTCTACGGCGTCAAACCGGATCTGACGGCACTGGGCAAGGTGATCGGCGGCGGCCTGCCTGTCGGAGCCTTCGGCGGAAAGCGGGAAATCATGGAACACATAGCGCCACTGGGCCAGGTCTATCAGGCCGGCACGCTCAGCGGCAACCCGCTGGCGATGTGCGCCGGTCTGGCCACGCTGAACGCCATTTCCGAGCCCGGCTTCCACGACCGGTTGACGGAAAAAACCAATGCCGTGCGCGACGGGCTGAAAGCCGCCGCCGACGAGGCCGGTATCCCCCTGGCCGTGCAAAGTGCGGGGGCGATGTTCGGATTCTTCTTTACCGAGGCCGACTCGGTTACCCGTTTCGACCAGGTTATGGCCTGCGACGTTGAGCGCTTCAAGAAGTTCTTCCAGGGCATGCTCAAAGAGGGTATCTACCTGGCACCGTCAGCGTTTGAGGCGGGCTTCACCAGCGCCGCTCTCACATCTGACGATATCGAGTTCACCACGAACGCCGCCAGGCGGGTGATGAAAACGCTCTGACGCCAATAACTGAGCTGGAATGCCGCCTGTCATGGCGGGGTTCCAGTTCCTCAGTTACACCACCACCTGCTGACCGGTCAGAACAAGCCCTCGATCCCCACCATCGCCATCTGCCGCCGATGATCGTATCGCTCGAGAGTGCTCTGGTTGTCCCGGAACATCCACTCACCGCGCAGCGACCAGGCAGCGCTCAGGGCGAATTCCGTCAACAGGGTACCCTGCGTACGCTGATCCATCCGTCGCTCGACATCCAGAACGCCGGCCTCGTCGAACAGACGGTGGGGGTCGGCGTAACGGCTGTAACGATAATTGCCGGCCACGCCCACATGCCAGCGCTGCGAGATTTTGTAACGCAACGCCACTTCCGCCATGTGACGCTGGGGCGACACACTGACGAACTGATCCCCTGCGGTCAGGTCATCGCGGCTATTGAGTTCACCGCGATACTGCAGATCCACACGCCAATACGCGTAATCCTTCCGCGCCTTCAACCGGGCCTGATACCACTCACCATCGTAGGCTTCAAAACCATCACCGCCCTCTACCACACCGGAAGACACAGTGGCCTGGCAACGGGCCGAAGGGCCGGCAAAAGGGCACGGATTCAATCGATAGGAGACATCCAGCCGGTAGGTTCGCTCCAGTTGGTCGGCATCGAACCAGGACTGACTCACGCCGGCGGTGATTTCGGCACGGCCGGGGCCGAGCTCCCGCAGCCAACCGGCGCCTACCTGGAGAAGATCGGTGTCAAATTCCGACTCGGATGGGTACTGGCGGGAGTAGGCGGCGCCCTCTAGACGCACCAGCGAATGGTCAAACTGATACACATCGGCCGACCCGGCCGCCAGCAGCTCGCCGAAGCCCCCTTCGCGGCCGGAGCTCCCGGCCTCGGGTACGCTGGCGATGTTGTTGTCGTAGCCGCCGGACAGCGAGATGTAGCCCATGCGGGGAATCTGCGATAAGGCAGACGAGGCGACCGCTTCCGCTGGCTGCAGCCGTGCCTCTGCCAACGCCCGGATTTTCGGTGGTGAGGACCGGCTGGCGGCCCGGGCAAACCACGCGTCAGCGGTTTCCGCATCTCCCGCGGCCCGGGCTACCAGGCCGAGGTTGTATTGCGCCAGCGCGTTGTTCTCGGTCTCAAGCAGCATCGAGAAGGTGGCGGCCGCCAGGCGGTACTCGCCCAGCCGGTAATAGACAACACCCAGGTTGTAGACCAGGGACGGGCTTTCCAGTCCCGCGGCGCGGGCATCTTCAAATGCGACCCGGGCAGATTCGAGATCACCGTTCTGGTAGTGCTCGATGCCTTCAGCCAGGCGCTCCCTCGGAGCACTGGAGGCCGCCGCCGGAATAGAGAGGGTCGCTATCAGCAAGAAGCCGGATAAGGTAGGTAGCCAAACTGCAGCCCGCAAACAGAACTCTCCAGCGTTTAGGAAGAAAAGTCATTGGCGCCCTGACCGAGTGCACAGGATCGTCAACGCTACATTGGGAGAGTATAACAGCGACAAACAAGAAAAAAGTGTGCGACACAAAGGTACACATCTTCTCCAGTTTGATGATTCGGGAGGGGGCCGCTAATCAGGTGAGGGATCAGAGTTCCAGCTGGTTGTCAGGGTCAAGTTTGTCACCGACGTCATCCAGCAGCTGTTCCGTGTCATTCAGCAGATCATCCCTGCCGGGCAGATCGGTCAGACCATCCCGGCCGGGCAAAGAATCCAGCAGACCATCGCGACCGGGCCTCTCGGAATCAATAATCTCCCGAGCCTCGCTCGCCCGCTCTGACGCCGATTCACCGATTTCCTGACCGCGCTCCATGGCATCCAGCGCCGTGTCGAGATCCGGCCGCTCAGGACGACCTTGCCCTGGCACCCCGGAAGCACCCTGGCGCATTTCCTGTCCACGGATCATCGGCTCCGGCAGCTCAATTTCACGCACCACCGAATTGGTGAGGTCCTCATCGTCAACAACCATTCTCATGGTGACATCAAGGTTATCCAGGTCGTCGATCGACTGCGCCATTGCTGGCGATACAAAAAGTGCAACCATGCACATCAGTGCCGGCCTGAACCACTGCCTGCTGTGCTTCGTCATGATGCTGGCTCCATTTTCTCTGCCTCGGCCTGACCCGGTATTACCGCCCTGAAGGTTTTCTGCCGCTGGCCATCGTCAATGTGTGCGACCAGATCGCCCGCGCCCGGGAACAGCACCCTGAGCGGCAGGGCCAGAACGTTCTCGCCCTGTTCCAGATCGACCTGCCAGCTCAGCTGATGCCGTCCGGGAAACCTTGCCAGCTCAACATTGGCCGGAAGCTCAAGCGTCAGCGTGACGTCCTGAAGCGGTTTGCCCGAGCTGAACGCAAGGCGCACAGTCTGAACCACCGGCTCATACATTGCAGGTTCGGGCGCAGTCTGCTCCGCAGTTGCCGTATCGGCGGCCATGTCCACCCGCGACGGATCGTCGCCCGGCTTCAGGCCCACGCCAAGGGCAATGCCCAGCGCCAACGCCGCAGCGATGGCCCCACCTACAATCGGAGTGCTCCAGCCAGCGCGCGCGGAATCGTCCGAGCACGCAGCAGCCATGACCCGGGTCTCGAAATCCGGTGATGGATCCGGAATGGAAAACCGATCCGCCAGCGCGGATTGCAGCTCTCGTTCGCCCGCCAGAATCGCCGCACAGTGAACGCATTCTGCCGCATGCTGCTCAACAACGGCAGCCTGTTCGGCAGACAATTCATTCATTATCAGGGGAGCAATCAGTTCCCGGCATTCACGACACGACATATCCATCACCTCATTCTTTCACACGTCCGATGCCCGAGAAAGGTTCCAGTTCCTTTTGCAGTTTTTCACGAAGTGCCGCACGGCATCGATGCAACCGGGATTTCACGGTGCCCAGCGGAATGTCGAGAATTTCCGCAATGTCTTCCTGGCGCCACCCGTCGACGTCATGGAGGATGATCAGGGTGCGCTGATCCGGGTCCAGCGCTGCCATGACCTTGTCCAGCGCCGGGCCCACACGGCCAGCCTCCAGGTGGGCTTCCGGGCCGATGTCGTCCGAGGCGAAGCTTTCGAGATAGGAAGACTGCTGCTCGGCCTCAACCACCTCGCTCAGTGGCCGATCGGACTGCCGCCCTTTACGACGCACCTGGTCGATGAAATGACGGTACAACACCCGGTTCAGCCACGGCCGCAACTGCTCAATGGCTTCCAGCTCGTCGAGACGGGGGTACAGTTTCACGATGACGTCCTGGACCAGATCTTCCGCATCCTGCTGCTGGCCTGCCAGACGAAAGGCAAACCGGTACAACGCCTGCAGATGCGGCTGGACCAGTTTTTCAAATCGTTTGGACCGTGACGGCCGAAAAGGAAGTAATGCCAAACCGGTGTTCGCCTGTGTTTGTTCCAGATGTCGTTCGTTGGCTGTGATCGGTCAGCAAGTCTATCTCAGTTAAAGCCTTGGTTATACGGGGCCACCACCCGGACGCCCTGATAATTATTGACGGAATGTGAGACAACGTTAACAAAACGGTCGGAACCCGGTAACCGGCGCTATCGTTCTATAGGGGACAGGTAGCGCGTACACACCGCTCTGCTCTCAAAGTGAATTAACCTCGGAGGCTTTATGAATCGTACGCTCAAATTATTTACCGTTTCAGCCCTGGCCGCGGGCATCGCGGCTTGCGGTGGTGGCAGCTCAGGTTCCGATGCCACCGGCACTGTGTCCTTCGGTATCACGGACGCACCGGCCACGGATCTCAGTAACGTGACCGTCGCATTCACCGAGATCCGCCTCAAACCGACAGACGGTGACTGGATTTCGTTCCCGCTTGAAGGTTTCGAAACCGTCAATATGCTGGATCTGCAGGGAGGCGTCAGTGAGCCGCTGATCACCGACCAGGAGGTGCCTGCGGGTGAGTATTCCCAGATTCGATTGATCGTTAATACTGAAAACTCGTTCGTAAAGCGTTCTGACACAGGGGATACTGAATTTTCTCTTGCCGTCCCGTCCGGCGAGCAAAGCGGTCTGAAACTGCAGGGTGACTTTATCGTCGCCGCCGACACCTCCACCAGCTTCACCATTGATTTCGACGTACGCAAAGCGGTGGTCGATCCCCAAGGCAACGCGCTCGCCGACTTCATGCTGAGACCGGCGCTGCGGCTGGTCAACAATCTCGAAGTGGGGTCGATTGCCGGCGCCGTTGATGAGACCGTGATTTCCGTTCAATGCGCAGACAGCACGATCTATGACGGCATGGTCTATGTCTACCAGGGCAGTGGCGCCACCACGGGCGATCTTGGCAGCGAAAACGAGCCGTTGCTGACCGCCCCGGTAGCATTTGATCCGGAAACGACCGAATACAACTACACGGCCGCTTTCCTGGTCGAGGGTGAGTACACCGTCAGTTACACCTGCGACCCCGATGACAACGAGGCGGCCGAAGAGCTCACGTTCATTGGAACGCGGAACGTCACCGTGACGGCTGAGTCGCAAACCACGGTAGACTTCGTGGCCGAGTGACATCAGTCCGACAAAAAACCCCGCAACTGCGGGGTCAGATTGCTGACAAACCCTCGCCATTTTGGCGGGGGTTTGTTGTAATTGGGGTATCGACTTTTCAGAGGCTGCCCCATGCTCAAAGAGCCGTCCCCGCAACAACACGAACTCGAGATGGTCAGTCT